>Ga0316204_10006904_pt1 | contig 17043 bp, 15 predicted proteins | sample 6monrhotite_MG_2_FD_205661 | JGI IMG/M metagenome (GOLD analysis project Ga0316204, IMG submission 205661) | Microbial mat bacterial communities from mineral coupon in-situ incubated in ocean water Damariscotta River, Maine, United States -... | ecosystem: Environmental > Aquatic > Marine >... | reverse complement strand
CTGCGGTCGAACATCATTTTTTTTCGTTCATGCATATTGTCGGTTACATGCAGTTCCGCCAGCCCGCTCTGTGTAATTTCAATTGCAGACAGATGTTCAGGAATAATGCCAATTACATCGGCACCCGCATCGCTTGCTGCGCGGGCAACCACCCCCATCAACCCTATGCTACCTGCGCCGTACACCAATTGCATATTGTGATCTGCGATTAATTGGCCCATATTTTTGGCAAGGGTTTCATAGTAAGGTTTGTTGCCCATACGGGAACCACAATATACGCAAACTGACTTGATAAAATTAGAGGCCACACATTTGTCCTATTGAATGATTATTGATTATGCCAAATTTTTGACATGTTTTTGATAAATTCATCTTTATATATATCACGTTGATTGTTAAGGCTTTGTTAGAGTTGAAATTGGAGTTTTTGTGAAGCCACTGGTTAATAAGAGTGACGATACCCGCCGGATGGTGGTGATTGGCGTAACTGCCCTGATCATCGTTGCCGCGATTGGTTATTTGTTTGTGTCTGATGATGCGCCTCAGTCGCTGCCTGCAGGTGCGGACACCGATGTTGCTACCGCAGATAATTCTGAGCCTGTAGCGACCACACCAACAGGCGTTGTGCCAGCCTTTGATCTGGTGCGCATATCACGCGGCGGCACGGGTGTGATTGCGGGCCGGATGGCACCGGGGTCTACGGTGGAGCTGCTGGCTAACGGTAAGAAAATATCTGAAGTTACCGCCGATGATAACGGTGAGTGGGTGATGATACTTGAGGAACCTCTTGAAGCTGGCTCGGTGGAACTGAACCTTACATCGCGTGCGGCAAACGGTGCTCTTGCACAAGCTGAAAATGTAGTTGTTGTATCAGTACCTGAACGTGAAAGTGATCGTTTTCTGGAACGTCAGCAAAACGGCGTGGTTGCAGTTCTTTCGCCCAGAGACGGACAGGGTGGCAGCACAGTGTTGCAGAAGCCGGGTGTTGCAGCTTTTGCTGAAGTAGGTGAAAGCCTGAGCTTGGAAACTGTTGACTATGGTGACGGCGGAGACCCTGTGTTTTCCGGGCGCTCGTTGCCTCGTGTGGATGTGCGCCTGTATCTGGACGACAAATTCATTGGCAGCGTGCATGCGAACGATAATGGACGCTGGAATGTGCCGTTAACAAAAAGCCAGCTTGCTAGTGGCGCTCATATTGTACGGCTTGATCAGGTAATTGGGGATGGTCAGGTTCAGTTGCGGGTAGAGCAACCTTTTGAAGCTGGTCAGCCTATAGATACGGCGCAGGCAACTGGCGGTGTGTTTGTTCGTCCCGGCAATAGTCTGTGGCAAATTGCCCGCCAGCTATATGGCTCTGGTGTTCGGTATACGCTGATATTTCGTGAGAACAGCGAGCAAATCAAAGATCCCGACATGATTTATCCCGGGCAGATATTCAAGCTGCCGATGAAGTCGAATGCAGGCTAGAAGTGTTTTTGTGTTCAGGCCCGTTTACGTGGCAATGCCACCATATCAAGGTGATTGGGCTTGAGGTGTGATTGAAGCGCCCGCAGATGATTTTCAGCTTCCAGCAAAATGATTGTTAGAGCACTCATCAGGTTATTACCTGTCATGTGGCTGCCTGTTTTGGTTGTGTTGGTAAAATGAATGTCGCCTTTGTTGCCAATTTTATATTCACCGTCAACGGTGCGGTTAACGGTGAACAGGCGCTCCAGCGCCATCGTGCGCTGGTTTTTGTCTTCTACAGTGAAATAGAGCCGCCCCAGGGTAGCATTTAGCTGAATAGTATTTGTGCCGTCGGCTTTTACCGTTGATGCCACCTGAAATTTAATGCCTTCCCATTCAAAATCCAGGCTGTCAAACGCCTGTTCATCAAGAGCATCCAAATGTTGTTTGGCTTCATCAAGTTTTTGACTGAGCTTCATTTTATTCTTTGCCTGACTTAATCGTTATCGGTGTTTTGCCTGTGCATATACTTTATGCTGTAATGTTAGAGCATCTCGCTTTGTGCTTAAGCAACAGTTAAAAAAGCCTTATGAAAATTAAATTATCCTTGGCTTGCAGTATATTACTGGTTTATGTGCAACAAAAATCCATAGTAGAGTGACGTCTTGCGCACTATGTATTAAGAGACCAGACTATAGAGTCTTGACGAATTGAGGCCATATAGTCAGTGTGTGGCGCAAATCTGATGTATAAGAAATATATAAAAACAAGGGCTTCGAAATGAAAGCGACAGACGTAGTAATGACCCCCATCCACAAGGAAGGCCATCGGTTTGTGGCGTTTTTCTTTGTTGCGTCGATATTGCTGTTTTATGTGGCAGCGGCGTTAGGCTGGATTGGTTTGATCCTCACCGCCTGGTGTTTGTATTTTTTCCGCAACCCGGAGCGGGTTATTCCAACCGAGGCCGGTGTGCTGGTTAGCCCGGCAGATGGCACTGTATGCTCTGTATCGGAAGCGACACCGCCTGCCGAATTGGGCATGGGCAGTGAACCTCGCACACGCATCACGATTTTTCTGTCTGTTTTTAATGTACATGTGAACCGCACCCCTGCTGCAGGCGAGATTACCGCTGCAGCTTATGTCCCTGGCAAGTTTTTGAATGCCGCTGCACCGAATGCTAGCGAGGAAAACGAACGTCAGCTTGTTCGCATGACTACGGAAGACGGTAAGGATATTGCGTTTGCACAAGTAGCCGGGTTGGTTGCTCGCCGTATATTGTGCGACCTTGAAGTGGGGAACGTTGTAACCCGCGGTGAAGTGTTTGGTATAATCCGCTTTGGTAGCCGTACGGATATCTATTTGGACAAAGATCAGGTAGCTAAGGTTCAAATTGGTCAAACCATGATTGGCGGCGAAACCATTATTGCGGCGAATAAATAGGGGCCTTCCATGCCAACGCAAAAAAGGGCATTATTGTTTAAAGCCATTTCAATACGCACGATTCTGCCGAGTGTTGTAACGCTGTTTGCCTTTATGGCAGGGCTTACATCAGTGAAGTTTGGCTTGGCTGGTAAATGGGAACTGGCTGTAGCTGCTGTGATCGCCGCAGGGGTGTTTGACGGTCTTGACGGCACTGTGGCACGACTTCTTAAAAGCACCAGTCGATTTGGTGCGGAGCTGGATTCGCTGTCAGATGTGGTGGCCTTCGGCGTAGCGCCTGCAATTTTGCTGTATTTGTTTATTCTAAAAGATCTGGACCGGCTAGGCTGGGCTGTCGCCCTTATTTACGCAAGCGCAATGGCATTGCGGCTGGCACGTTTTAACGCGCGCCTTGACGACGATAGCCAAGCGAAAAAGACCTCCAGCTTTTTAACCGGCATACCTGCGCCTATGGGGGCAGGGTTGCTGCTCGCGCCTTTAATGCTGGAATTTGCCTACAGTGAAAAGGTGCTGGCTGGTTATGCGCTTCCTGTGGCTGCTTATGCGCTCCTTATTGCTTTGTTGATGGTTTCAACTTTGCCGACGCTTTCCTTGAAGGCGCTCAGGGTGCCCCGTGAATGGTTTATTCCGGCGCTATTGGTTATTGCTGCTGTCTTTACGGGCCTGTTTGCCCGCCCTTGGGTGGTGCTTTTGGTTATCGGCGCAGTATATTTGGCGGGAATGCCCTTCACATATTCTGCAAAAAAGAAGCGGGACGCCCAAAAGGGTCGCAGTTAATCGGCGCACCGGGTGCTGTTTGGCACTTTCATTGCATTTATTCTGGTCAGAGAAAGTCCTATATGTGAGGGCTGGCGCTAAGTTATTATAATAATTTGGCTTTTTGAACTGGCTGAAAGGCAGAGCAATGCAGAATTTTACAAATCTGGTATCTATCTTCCCCACTGGCACCTCAAAAAAGGCAATTGTTGCCGCGCTTGCGATGACCTTGTCTGCGTGCGGTGGCTCAAGTAATTTGTGGCAAGGCCAGGAAGTTCTTGTTGAGGCAAGGCAAACGGTGCTGGAACGCGACGTTTACAATGTGAGCGACGATAACCGGGAACTGAAAGACCGTTTTAACGCACTTGAGCGACTTTATGTGGAGCTTGTGCGGCAACACAGAACGCAAACGTCAAAAATGGCGGCACTGGAAGCTGTGGTTTCCAAGGTTGAAGCAGACCCTGAAGCCGCTGCACGCCTTATTAGGGTTCGTAGCGATGTAACTGTGATTCGCGAACAGATGAAGAAGCTGGAAAACAGGGTTTTCTCGGTTGAAATGTCTGAGCAATCAGTGGCAAGTAATGCACCCGCACAGCAACCTGTTGTTGTGGCCACCGCCCAGCCTGCAGCTACCAGCACAACACCGGTTGGTGCCATGCCTGCCAGCGTTCAGCCCGGCACAGCAACGGTGCCTGTGAATAACAACGCCCAACCAGCGCAAACATTCTACGGTGTGCATCTGGCGTCGTACCGGTCTCAGGATCAGGTTTCTTCAGGTTGGTCAGGGCTTACGCAAACTTTTGGCGGTGATCTTGAGGGGTTAACGCCGCTGATTTATACCCAAAGTCAGGAAGGTATTGGCACATTCCTGCGTTTGATCGCCGGGCCACTGATTAACGAGCAAGAAGCTACCGCGCTTTGCAGCCGTATTCGCCAATCGGCAAGCGAACAATATTGCCGGGTTTCTGAGTATCAAGGTGAACCTGTTGGGTAGAAACAGGCTTTAACCTTGCGTTTGGTTTGATCCTGATTTTATATCCTTTGTACGTAGTCCGCTTGATGACCAACGCTGTATTGACCCAAAAAGGTACAACAGCTCCGTTTTCGGGGCTGTTTTTGATAAAAACATGGCTTTTTTAAGATGCGAGCTTGACTCACCCAGTGAAATTATGTCGGATGCATTCCACCTTCACATCACTTTAGGTAGATTGGCCAACTTGGGGAGGTGAGGTCAATCTTCGGCGCCGAACTATCGGCTGCCACTAAAGCGTGAAGCCGGGCACACCTGGGGGGTTAGCTCGGATTAGGCGCGGTGCATCAGCCCAGTGGGTTTGTTCGCCGCGCCTTTAATTTGTCCAAACATCATCAGATGCATTGTTAGATGATTTTTTGCGGATGGTTGCCTGAGAACCATGTATGGATCACGCGGATAATACGCTTCTGCCAAAACCAGGGCTTTGGTCCCTAAAGTGGCTGAGAGCCGCTTTGCATACAGTTGTTGGTTAGCGTATTGCCAAAGAGGTGCGCAGAGGGCGGTCTGATCGTTGTCGGGTTTGGCTAACAGGGGCACGGTGCTTAAAAACACTGCGCAAGCATAGCGACAGGCTTTCCTGTATGGCTGCCATTCCCATGCCGCCGAAAAATACAAAGGCCACCAAAATCAATATATGTGTCGCTGTCATGATGTTTCTCCATGTTCTTTATTTGTTCTTATCAGGGTAAGGGCATGTCCGTCAAGAACAAAAGTGGAACATTTGACGTTTTGCACAGGTGAAATCCTTGGGCTCCGCGGTAATTTCATTATGCTATTTCAAAATAGGGTGATATGTAGGAGGCAAGTGAGCAGCTGCAGGCTGCGATGAAAAATATAAAAGATAGAGACGTGTAATGTCGTTGGAATTTGAGGCCTCAGGGCCCGATGCGACGCGCTCCGAGGCAGATGATAAAATAGCCTCGTCGGATAAAGGGCGCAGTAAACGCCGACGCTCCAGAAACAGGCAGCGCGGCAGGGGGAATGGTCAGGTCCAAAGCGCCGATACGAGGCGTGATGGCAATAACCAGAACCATCCAAATTCTCAAGAACGGCCTGCTTCTCAAAAAGATGCTGTTTCCCAAAAGCATCCTGATCGAAAGAATAAATCTACTTCAAACCGAAGCCCGGATACAAGAAATCCGGATACAAGTCGGGGCCAAAATACGGGCAGGCCTTCTGGTTTTAGTCAAGATAACGGCAAGAACTCCGGCTCTAACCAGCGCCGGCAAAACACCGGATTAAACGCGCCGCTTAACCGCGGCATATACAGCGCTATTGATTTGGGTACCAATAATTGCCGCTTGCTGATTGCCCGTCCCACCCGTGGTGGTTTCAGGGTTATTGATGCGTTTTCCCGTATTGTGCGACTAGGTGAAGGAGTTGGTGCCAATGGTCGCCTCTCAGAGGTTGCAATGGACCGTACAATTGAGGCGTTGAAAGTGTGCTCGGAAAAGCTTGCGCGCCGCAATGTTACCTGTATGCGCCATGTTGCTACTGAAGCCTGCCGAGTGGCGGATAATTCTGTTGAATTTGTTGCGCGGGTTAAAGCCGAAACCGGCATTAATCTGGATGTAATTACGGCAGGCGAAGAAGCGCGGCTTGCGGTTATGGGGTGTCAGTCTCTTATTACGTCCAGCAATCAGAATGCGCTGGTGTTTGATATTGGCGGCGGCAGTACAGAATTGATCTGGGTACGGGTACGCCGTGGCCGTGCCAGCGAAATACGTGGCTGGATGTCTATCCCTTGGGGGGTGGTTAATCTGTCTGAAAAATATGGCATGCCTGGCGGCACTTTGTCGGACGGTGATTACCAGCAAATGGTGAAAACTGTTTATGAACATTTGCAGTCTTTTGAGGATGCGCACCAGATATCAGACGTGGTTAGACGCAAGCGAACCCAGTTGCTTGGCACTTCTGGAACCGTTACCACGCTTGCTAGCCTGCACTTGAAGCTGCCCCGCTATATTAGGGATCAGGTAGACGGTGCGTGGATGAAAACAGGTGACGTAAAAACACTTTCACAGGAAGTTGCCCGCATGACGCACGCAGAACGCTCTGCACAGCCTTGTATCGGCGCAGAACGGGCAGACCTTGTGGTTGCAGGCTGTGCTATATTGGATGGTATTCTTGGTATGTGGGATGTGCCCAGTTTGCGAGTGGCAGACCGGGGTATCCGCGAAGGTATATTGCGCGGCTTGATGGAAACTGAAGAACCACCTGTGCGCACAGATCGTAAACATGTGCGCAGTAACAGAAGGCACAATAAGAATGGCTAAGGGTTGGGATACCGGATCAAATACGCGCAGTCGGGCGCGCGGCGCTAAAGTGCGCGTAAATACCGCGCGTCGCCGTAAAAGCTCGTCCACGCGCTGGTTACAGCGGCAGCTGAACGACCCTTACGTAGCTGAAGCAAACCGGCTTGGCTATCGGTCACGGGCGGCTTTCAAGCTGATAGAACTTGATGACCGTTACAACCTTCTCAAAGGTGCCAAGCGTGTTGTTGATTTGGGGTGTGCGCCGGGCGGCTGGATACAGGTGCTGACGGAACGCTTAAGCGATGATAGCCAGATAATCGGTATTGACCTGCAAGAAGTTGAACCTGTTGCAGGCGCTGACGTATGGGTGATGGACTTCCTGGATGTTGACGCTGAAAAACGTCTGATGAAGGCAATGGACGGCCCGGCCGATGTTGTGCTGTCTGATATGGCAAACTCGGCAACGGGCCATAAACAAACTGACCAGATACGCACTATGCTTTTGTGCGAGGCAGCGTTTGATTTTGCGATCAAGGTTTTGGCAAAAAATGGCTCTTTTGTTGCAAAAGTATTGGCTGGCGGGGCCGATACGGCGCTGGTGAAGCGCATGCAATATCACTTTAAATCTGTGAAACATACCAAGCCCCCGGCCAGCCGTCCGGGGTCTAAGGAATGGTTTGTTGTGGCGCAAGGATTTAAGGGTTTGGCAGAACCTGACAGCGAATAGGCGTCCTTTAGACAAAAAATCAAAGATAGAGATTGTCTTTGCCTGCGCTTCAAGCTATTGAACGGCGAACATCCGATACCTGGATCCGAAGACTGCGCCTGTTTTAGGTGCGGTATTTTGCGCAACCAAGCGCCCAATGTTGAGCAGGAAAAAAAATGGATATTCGCCTCGGCCTTACGTTTGACGACGTTCTTTTAGTCCCCGCAGCCAGTGATGTAATGCCCGGCCAAGTGGACGTGAGCAGTAGAATCACTAAAGATATTTTCGTTAACATGCCGCTTTTGTCTGCGGCTATGGATACGGTTACTGAAGCCCCTATGGCCATCGCCATGGCGCAGGCGGGCGGCATTGGTGTGCTACACAGAAATATGACCGACGAAGAACAGGCCGCCATGGTGCGGTCGGTAAAGAAATACGAAAGCGGCATGGTGGTAAACCCGGTTACCATGTTCCCGGATCAAACGCTGGCCGACGCCATGGGCCTGATGACCCGCTATAAAATTTCAGGCATTCCCATTGTTGAGCGCCGTGAAGGCGGCGGCCCTAAAAAGCTGGTAGGCATTGCCACCAACCGCGATGTGCGCTTTGCTACAGCGCTGGACCAGCCGATTTCCGAATTGATGACACGCGATGTTGTAACTGTGCTGGAAGGTGTGTCCAGCGAAGAGGCCAAGCGCTTGTTCCACCAACACCGTATTGAAAAATTGATTGTGGTGGATAACGAATATCGCTGTGTTGGCCTGATTACCGTTAAAGACATGGAAAAAGCTGTTGCCAACCCGAACGCCTGTAAAGACAAGCAAGGCCGTTTGCGGGCTGCTGCTGCCACAACGGTAGGGGACAAGGGCTATGAACGCGCTGGCGCGCTTGCAGACGCCGAATGTGACCTGATTGTGCTTGATACAGCTCATGGGCATTCATCCCGGGTGATAGAACAAGTGGAACGCATTAAAAAAACATGGGGCCATATGCAGCTGGTTGCGGGCAACGTAGCAACGGCAGAAGCCGCCAAGGCCCTTATAGGTGCTGGCGCTGACGGTATTAAAGTAGGTATTGGCCCAGGTTCTATTTGCACGACCCGTATTGTAGCTGGCGTTGGCGTGCCTCAGTTAACGGCTGTGAGCGATGTTGCAAAAGTGGCCAGCAAACAGGGCATTCCGGTTATTGCTGATGGCGGCCTGCGCACTTCTGGTGACGTCGCAAAGGCCATTGCGGCTGGTGCCAGTGTATGCATGGTAGGATCGCTGCTTGCAGGCACAGAAGAAGCGCCCGGCGAGGTGTTTCTGTACCAAGGGCGTTCCTATAAAGCCTATCGTGGCATGGGCTCTGTTGGTGCAATGGCACGAGGTTCGGCTGATCGGTATTTTCAGGATGATGTGAAAGATACGCTGAAGCTGGTGCCGGAAGGCGTTGAAGGACAGGTGCCCTATAAAGGCCCGGCTTCAAACGTACTTCATCAACTGGTTGGTGGTCTGCGCGCAAGCATGGGCTACACTGGCAGCCGCACGATTGAAGATATGCGCAAGAACGCTTCATTTGTGCGCATTACCAATTCCGGTCTGAGCGAAAGCCATGTTCACGATGTGACCATCACACGCGAATCACCTAATTACCCATCGAAATAGGAATTTTATATGCAACCTGCTGCTCGAATCGCATCTTTAATCGAGTTACTTGCTGAGGTTGAAGAAGGCATTGCTGAAAATGCAACGCCTGCTGATATTCTGGTGGGAAATTACTTTCGGGCGCGTCGCTATGCGGGGTCAAAAGACCGGCGCTTTATTAGCGAAAGCCTCTATCAATTATTACGGCAGCGTGAATTACTACTTTGGTGCGCGGGTAAGCTTGATGCAGCGCCGACAGCGCGTTTTCTGGTAATTGCCTGGCAGGTGCTGAATGATGAAGCATTGCTTGATTTGTTCGCCGTAGAGGGTGCTTACGCCGTTGGCCCACTTACAGCAGAAGAAACAAAGATGGTGGCAGCCCTGAAGGCGCTGGATGCTGTACAAACCGCACCGAAGGCCGTGCAGCTTAATGTGCCTGCATGGGCAGCGCAGGGCTTTGAGGCACGGTACGGCGTTGGTTGGCCAGAAGCAGCCGCAGCCTTTAATAGTCAGGCGTCGGTTGATTTGCGGTTGAACAAGCTTAAATGCAAAGGCCGAGAGCGGGAGAGCTTTCACGACGGCAGTGTGACACTGGAAAATACCCGGTGGTCGCCTCTTGGGTTGCGGTCACAGGGTAATATCGCGCTGGGCAGCATTGACGATTACAAGCGCGGGCTACTTGAGGTGCAGGACGAGGCTGCGCAGGTGGCATCGCTATTGGTGGATGCTCAGCCCGGCATGCAAGTGGTTGATTTCTGCGCTGGCGCAGGGGGTAAAAGCCTCACCGTTGCCGCGCAAATGGAAAACAAAGGCCAGCTGTATGCCTTTGATACATCTGCCAAACGGCTGGAAGCTTGCAAAAAACGGGCGCAGCGTGCCGGAACCCGCAATATTCAGGTGGCGCAAGTACCTGAGGCTGGGACAGAGCGCGGTGCACAATTGGCTCAGTTGGCAGCCCTGTGTGACCGCGTTTATGTGGATGTACCTTGCAGTGGTACAGGCACATGGCGGCGCAGCCCTGATCAGCGATGGCGGCAAACTGATAGCAGCCTTGCTACATTGAAGAAATTACAGCTTAAATTGCTGTCTGATGCCGCTGAACTGGTGCGCTCCGGCGGACGCCTTCTTTATATGACATGCTCAATTTTGCCAGAAGAAAACGAAGGTGTTATCTCAAAGTTTTTTGACGGTACTGATAAATGGAAGCTGTTGGACTATAAAGACGTATGGGTGTCTGTAGTGGACGGCGAGGCACCCGATACGCTGTCATCTATTGCGGGAACGTTGCAGCTCTCGCCGGAGCAGCATCAAACCGATGGTTTCTTCATCGCGGTTATGGAACGCTTGTAGCTTCTATTGGGCCTGAAGAGTTTCGCGGTTTATGGCTTTCCCATGCAGGAAAACCGTATCAATGCTGTCCCATGCAGCGACAGTTTCTAGCGGATTTTGCCGCAGAAGAAGCAAGTTCGCAATTTTTCCTACCTCGACAGTTCCATAGTCAGCTTCCATCCCAAATTGGGTGGCATTGTTGATAGTCGCCGCAGCCAGTATTTTTTTCAGGGAGATGCCTGCTTCTGCCAACATTTGTATTTCCTGAAAGGTTGTTAGGCCCGGTTGGTTGACATAGGTGGGGCTGGCAGGAAAGTCTGAAGCAAGCAACATTGGGTGCCCCATATCGCTGAGATGCTTTGTTGCGCGCATATCCCGGCTCACGCCATAATTGAAGATAGTATTGATTTCAGAATCGGGCATGTCAGCCGGAAAACCTTCTCGCAGTTCTGCCTTGAACCATTGAGCATCTGGTGCGTGGTACCATGCAAGCAAGGCAGAAGGTGTTACTTTTTTAATCGCCGCTTCTTCAAGAAGGGCCGGGTTGAACATACCGGCAAGGCCAGCCATCACGCGAATAGTTGGCATGTAGCCGGTTTTTGTCTCAAAAACATCGGTTAGAGTTTTCTCAAGAGGTGGCGGGCCTTTTTCTTCAGGCCACTGCCAATTCCACAAGCCGTGTGCCAAAACATCTACTTGGTTTCGCAAGGCAACCTGATACATATCAATTGCATTGGCGTGAGCAAGGATAGGTAATCCTTTTGCTCTGGCAGCGGCCCGAATACGGCTAACGGTTTCGTCTTTCAGTATAGGCCATTGAGTTGCATCGCCAAAACCATCTTCTATGAAAATTTTGACACATATAGCCCCTGACGCTGCGATGCGTTCAACAACTGCTTCTGGCGTATGCTCAGCGGGGTTTATAGTGTCAGGTAGAGGAATGGGTGTTTCACCCTCAAGTATAAAAAATGGCGATGTTGTGAATGCATCTTCCGGCTCAACCTCAGGGTATCCACCAATGTTGGGGATTTGACCGCATTTGAATAAATCGGGATGAACGGGGGCTTCCGTAAATTTCAGTATTCCCTTTAGGGGAGAAGGATCAAGCACCTGGGTGACACCGTGATAAAGAAAGCTTCTGGGCTGTTGTTTTAGGTACGTATCAACCAGTTTCGGGGAGTTTTTTGCGCGCTTGGATGTGGTGAACCCAATGCCCGGAATAATTGTTACATGCGCATGGCTATCCATTAGGCCCGGCGTTAGATATTTACCTCGTCCGTTAATGCGGATAGCCATTTTGTCTGCACTGATAGCCGTGGCACTGATTTGTTCAATTCGGCCATTTTCAATCAAAACATATTGGTTTTTCTGAAGCTCATCCAGATGCGGCGAGACGAGCGTAACATGTTCAACCAGTATGTTTTGTGCAGACGCGGCTGCGCTCACAAGTGCTGGAAGAAGAGTGGATATGCAAAACAACAGAGCTTTGTTCATTTTTTATTTGGCTTCTTAAAAGGGGCGACATTTGGTGTTCATTTAAGTTTAGAGTTACCAAGTAAAACCTTGTAGTTCAAGCGATGAAATACCGCTCCCGAAGTCGAAATAATTCTCGTCATCTTTCGGAGAAACAAGGTTCTCATTCGATCAATGCAAAACTGAACCTAATGAATAGAGACAGTTAACCATTTTCGAGCTATGATGGCACCAACAAGCAAGAGAAAGCGTACTTTTGATGAAAAATTTATTCATTGTTGCAGGCCTTTTGGCTGCTGTTTCAATTCCTTCAATGGCTGATATTGATGGGAAATATCAAAATATTTCCAGACAGTTAGTGTTTGAAGCTAATGTGGCGCTTAAGGCAGAGAAGATTGACGATGCCCGGCTGTTGTTTGAACGTGCGCTGGTTGCTTACCCTGCAAATACGAAGGCGCTTTTAGGGCTTGGCAAAACGCATGAGGCAAAAGGCCAAGTAGGACGCGGTCTTAAATATTACCGTCAGGCACTTGAGATTGAACCGAATGATGCCGGCGCACTGGAGATACAGGCGCTCGCTTTTCTAAAGCGTGAGATGCTGGACCGGGCAGACGCAAACCGTGCCAAGCTCGCTCGGCTGTGCCCAAAAGGCTGCGAGGCGTTAGACAGCGTTGAAACTGCGCTGGAAGCGTATTTGGCACAAAACAAAGATGCTGACACAGCAGCTGCAAAAATAGCCGAAGCTGCAAAATCCCCCTGACCGGCTGATAAAATTTGCTGATGAAAGTGGTTTCCTAAAGCAGACTGTGTAGAAACCTACAATCTTTAGGGGGCGTAGAGGCAACCGTTATTAGCCGCCGTACGGGGGTTAGCTCGTTGCCTCGGAAGCAGCGGTGTCTCCGAGAGGCAGAGCAACCACAATCTTTGTTCCAACATCTGTTTGAGATGTTATGTTCAGCGTGCCATCGTGCAATTCCACCTGTGTTGGTTGGTGTTAGATACGGTGTGCGGCTTAAAGTTCCGACATCCATGCAGCCAAATCCTCGTCTGCGCGTTTGCTCATGGCGGGTTTGCGTTCTTTTTTCTTTGTGCGTTCGGCAAGAGGTGGAAACAAGCCGAAATTTACATTCATCGGCTGGAATGTTTTAACGTCGGCGCCGCCGGTTATGTGGTTTATCAACGCGCCGAAGGCTGTTGTAACTGGCGGTACTGAAACCGTGCCGCCCAGCCGCTCTGTTGCCGCGAAAAGGCCTGTAATTAAGCCCATTGCAGCGCTTTCAACATAGCCTTCCACGCCGGTGATCTGGCCCGCAAACCTAAGGCGCGGATCTGCTTTCATACGTAGTTGTTCGTCCAGAACCAAAGGGCTGTTCAGGAAAGTATTGCGGTGCAGGCCGCCAAGACGTGCAAATTCGGCATTCTCAAGGCCTGGTATTTTCTTGAAAATACGCTTTTGCTCGCCGTATGTGAGCTTGGTTTGAAAGCCAACAATATTATAGAGCGTGCCAAGCTTGTTATCCTGGCGCAGTTGCACAACAGCATGGTGACGCTCATCCGTATGCGGGCTTTGCAGACCTACGGGTTTCATTGGGCCAAAACGCAAGGTTTCCGGCCCGCGCGCGGCCATTACTTCAATCGGGAGACAGCTTTCAAAATAGGGTGTGTTTTCTTCCCATTCTTTGAAATTGGTTTTTTCGCCTTCGTTCAGGTCTTGAATGAAGGTTTCATACTGGTCTTTGCTCATGGGCAGGTTGATATAATCAGCGCTGTCGCCTTTGTCGTAGCGGCTTTGGTACCAGGCCTTATCAAAATTGATGCTTTCCTTATAGAGAATAGGGGCGATTGCATCGAAAAAGGCCAGCCCGTCATCGCCGCAAAGCGTGCGCACAGCTTCTGATAGCGCAGGCGAGGTTAGCGGCCCGGTGGCAACAATGACATTATCCCATTCCGCAGGAGGCAGGCCGTTTATTTCGCTGCGTTCAATTGTTACCAGGTCATGGTTTTCAAGTGTGTGGGTTACATCACCAGAGAAGGCATCCCGGTCAACAGCAAGGGCTGATCCTGCGGGCACGCTGTGGCGGTCAGCCGCAGCCATAATCAGTGAATTCATCTGGCGCATTTCGCTGTGCAGCAGGCCAACAGCATTGTTTACCGCATCGTCTGAACGAAACGAGTTGGAACACACCATTTCAGCCAGACCTTCGGTGTTGTGCGCGTCTGTTTTACGCTCAGGGCGCATTTCATGCAGGATAACGGGTACGCCGCGCTGGGCTATTTGCCATGCGGCTTCTGATCCGGCCAAGCCGCCTCCAATTACATGAATTGCTTTCATCTGATTGCTTTCACTTGCATTATTGAATTTCACTATAGAATTAACGCTATTAATTTTCAGGCCTGTTTAACGGAGCAGGCTTTCATTTGTAAGCAAAAAAGATAAGCTGCTGTTTATGAGTGTCATTTTACAAGGAAGCTGTGCATATGCCGCTGCAAGCCGCAAATATTTTTAACAAACTAAGCGAATGGCCTCACCGGGGTGCTGGTTCTGAAGATGAAATGATGGCGCGGGAAATGCTAACAACCCAGCTTGTGGGGGAACCGGGGGTTTCTGTAGCCGAAGAAGGTTTGATGGCGCCTTCAACCTATCTGCCTTTCTTTTGGTTAATTGCATTGGGGCAGGCGGCGGCTATCATTTTGGCCATGTGGTTGCCCCTTGTGGCTATTTTGGCAGGCGCGGTCTTTTTTATCAGCCATATATTGTTTTTTGACTGGCGTGTAAGCCCGTTGATTTGGTGGATGCCCAAACGCCTTACGGCAAACTTGGTGGCAAAAAAGGGCGAAGGCCGCCGATTGATTATATTGATGGCGCATCTGGACAGTGCGCCTGCTTCTTACGCCTACCGGGCGGATCAGGTGAAGCATTTTGCAACCTCGGTTTATGTTGGCACCGGCATTGTTGGGCTGGGGGTGTTGGTGCCGCTGTTTGATGCGGCTGGTATGTCAGCCCCTATTTGGTTGCGCGCCCTATTTGCGCTGTTGGTTTTGGCGCAGCCTGCGATAGCAGGGGTGGACTATTGGCAGCATGGTTACACGCCGGGCGCTAATGATAACCTTTCCGGTGTTGCTGCCGCTACAGCCGCTGCAAGCCAACTGTGGCGGCGTATGCCCGCAGACGCTGAAGTGCGGCTCGTGATCACCACAGCCGAAGAAGCCGGGATGCTGGGGGCACAGCATTACGCCCGTGTTCATGAAGATGAACTGAGAGCCCGCGCCACACACGTGGTAAACTTTGACACTGTTGGTAACAAGAACCTGAAATATATACACAAAAGTGGTGGATTTACGCCGGTCTATTATGAAGGTCCTTTACTTAAAACAGCGGAATCTCTTTGCAATCAGGATAAGAAGTTTTCAGTGGTTAAGCCGGGTGTTCACCATGTGGGTGATTTTGATAGCGTGTGGTTCACGCGGGCGGGCGTTTCAACGCTCACCATCGCCTCCTATGATGATGAAGGCTTGATGCCACATATTCATACGCCGGAAGATACCAAAGCCCATGTTGATTTGGATCAGGTGGCACTGAGTGCCGTGTTCGGTGAAGCGTTGGTACGCCTGTTACCGCCAACCGATTGAAAGAAACTCTGTAATGCGTGCAGAAGATATATTGTATTTCTGGTTTATAGAAAGTGGTCCGAAGCGCTGGTGGAAAAAATCTGTCCGGTTTGATGCGCTGGTTAAACGCCGGTTTCTGTTAACATACAAGGCAGCAGTGCGCGGTGAACTGGCCCATTGGCGTACAACAGACCGGGGGCGACTTGCCGAAATTATTGTGCTTGATCAATTTTCTCGCAACATGTTTCGCGGCAAGTCTGCGGCTTTTGATGCTGACCCGGTGGCGCTGGTTTTGGCGCAGGAAGCTGTGGCACTGGATGTGGGCGGTGCCCGGAATGGTAATTGGAAGGGGGATTGGCTGCAATTTCTCTATATGCCTTATATGCATAGCGAAAGTCTGAGCGTCCATGAAACAGCGGTTCAACTATTTAGTAAACCCAGGTTGGTCAAAAATCTGGAATTTGAAATGAGGCACAAAAAGATAATCGAACGCTTTGGGCGTTATCCGCACCGGAACGGTATTTTGGGGCGCAAGTCTACGGTGGAAGAGCTTGAATTTTTAAAGCAGCCGGGTAGCGGCTTTTAATCATTTTAAATTCAGTCGCTTAGGGCTGCTTTGGCAGCTACCAATATGCGCTGATGATAGTCATCAACAATCTGGTCGTATGTGCCACTGCGTCTTAAACTGATTAAGGCAGCATCAAATTGATCACATATTGCCTGATCCTGGAACCGGGCTGAATAGAGCGTGGGGCTCATAATTTGGTGAATTTCCAGTTCCTGATATTCGCCGGTTTTCTCAAAATGTTGTCTCTGTGCCTGCCGAATGATCCATTCATCGCCAAAAATTACATCAAATTCACCGCTGTAAAGCAAGTTGATATGGCTGCTTTGGGGTGCAATTTCTTTGTAACGCGGGTTGGAGGCAACAACACTGGTATAAGGTTCGCCCAGAAATATTTTGGCATTATCGAAGGATACAACAGCCATATCCGCCAACCCTGCGAGAGATTTGAGCGAATGCTTTTTATTGCGCAGCGTAAAGCCCACATTCTGGTGCACAATATACCAATCAGTAATGCAGCCATGGTCTGTGGCGGAAACGCTTTGGGTTAGGGTACCGTCAACTTTGTTCTGCTCAAACTCGCTGATCATGGCAAACCGGTCCATTTGAACAAATTCAACGGTTTTACCGGCTTTGTTTAAAATGGCTTTTACCAGATCAACCTCAATGCCGGATGTAGCGCTCTCATCAATATAAGGTGGCAAATTAGGGCGTGTGGCCAAGCGAATAGTATCTTCATCCGCTGCTAGTGGCATACTGTTGTGTAAGAGCAGACCGGTGCCTGCGAGCATCGCTACCGCAGTGTT
>Ga0316204_10006903_pt1 | contig 17044 bp, 15 predicted proteins | sample 6monrhotite_MG_2_FD_205661 | JGI IMG/M metagenome (GOLD analysis project Ga0316204, IMG submission 205661) | Microbial mat bacterial communities from mineral coupon in-situ incubated in ocean water Damariscotta River, Maine, United States -... | ecosystem: Environmental > Aquatic > Marine >... | reverse complement strand
CGTCGTAACCCGCGACGGACAGAAGCGCCTGATTGATTGGCACAACACCTATATTACCGATGATAATGGAACCATCAACGGCTGCCTCAGTTCAGGGCAGGACATAACAGAGCAGAAACGAACCGAGGAAGCCCTGAAACGGAGCGAGCAGGATTTCCGCCTGATTACCGACACCCTTCCCGTGGGCATGACCTATCTGGACCGGAATTTACACTTTCGCATGGTCAACACCACCTACGCGAACTGGTTTGACAAACGAAGGGAGGATCTTGTCGGGGGTTACGTGCGAGAATTTATCGGTGAAAGCGGCATGACCGCGATGAAGGACTATTTTTTGCAGGTGCTTTCGGGTGAGACTGTCCGGTATGAACGAAGGCTTTCCCTGCCAGGCGGCCCTATCGACATCAGTGTAACAATGGTTCCCGACATCAAGGATGACGGCGACATCGACGGCTTCTTTGCGCTGGCTATTGACGTCACCGGCCAAAAACTGGCCGAACAGAAAGTCATCCAGTCTGCGAAAATGGCGACTTTGGGCGAAATGGCGACGGGCATCGCGCACGAACTGAATCAGCCCCTGAATGTGATCCGCATGGCGGTCAGCAACATCCAGCGTAAAACGAGCCGGGACAAAATTGATCCTGATTATTTGTCCGACAAACTGGATAAAGTGGAAAAGCAGGTTGAGCGTGCCGCTGCCATCATCGACCACATGCGTATTTTCGGGCGCAAATCCGCCGACACCATGAGCCCCCTGGTCGCATCTGATGTGGTTACCGCGACGCTAGGATTGATTGGTCAGCAATTGCGTTTGCAAGATATTGACGTTGTAACGCCTATTGAAAATTCTGACTGCCTGATCTTTGGCCATCAGGTGCAAATTGAACAGGTGCTGCTGAATTTGCTGGGCAACGCTCGCGACGCTTTGAATAGCAATAATATCGACAACAAACGCATCATCTTTCGTGTCGGGATCGACAGCAAATCAGGTTTGGTTTGTATCGATGTGGAAGATAACGGCGGCGGCATAGACCCTGTTCATCTGCCCCGTATTTTTGAGCCGTTCTTTACCACCAAGGAGGTAGGTATGGGCACAGGGCTGGGGCTATCCATCAGTTATGGCATTATCAACGACATGGGGGGGACGCTGGAAGCCCGCAACACCGAAGACGGCGCCTGCTTTTCAATCACCCTGCCGGTTCACGACCCGGCCTAACCGAGTACTTACCGGGAAAGGGCCGCGACCAGAACATATACCGCCATAACAACGACTACGCCTGAGGCGACGGTGTAAAAAGTTGCGCGCACTTCGTGGCTTTGTTTTGTTGCGTAGGCAAGGGCGTGGGCGATGCGGGCACCGACGAAGCCGTACAACAGGATAATCGCCAACAAGGTCGATGGCCCCGCCACTACGAACAACAATCCGCAGGCTAGAAATGCCGGGATATTTTCCAGATCGTTGCGGTGCATTCGCCGGGAGCGGTCGACATAGTCGTTAACTTCAAGCTGTTCAGGGCGCGGGTTACGATTGATCAACCCGGCCCCGAGGTCTTCGGGGCTGGCGTACCCGCCATCAATTTTAAGCATCCGATATACCGTCATCCAGCCCTGCCCCATAATTTTCAGGACCATGATTGCAGCGGCGATCATATAAGTGACAAATACGGGGTTTTCCATGCTTAGAGCGGTCATCATTATACCTCGGGTTCAGGTTGTTCCGGTCCGCAACAACCGGTGGCTATGGGATATCACCAGGCAAGAATTTCCTTTTCGCGATACTTAGTGTATCATGAAAACATCTTATGGCCCGAGTTGACCTCCTGTCAAGTTTGGCGAAACAACCAGTATCGCGAATATAATGAAACGCACCTATCATCTTAAACAGCGCGCCGAAGGCCAGAATGCAACCCGGCAGAAGATCATCAAGGCAACCATCGAACTGCATCAAAGCAAGGGGCTTGCGGCCACAACGATTAGCGATATCGCAGGGCGGGCCAAGGTAGGCAAGGTTACGGTTTATCGGCATTTCCCCAACGAGACCGCCCTTGTCAGTGCTTGCAGTGGGCAGTATTTTGAACGTCACCCGCTGCCCGATCCAGATAACTGGCGGGACATTCCCGGCGCGTCCGATCGGCTACGCCGGGGTTTACGAGACACCTACGCCTACCACCTCGCAACCGAACCCATGATGAATCGGATTCTGGCCGAAGCGCGCGATCATCCCCTCATGGCCCCCTATCATGCCCATTGGCGAGGCGCCGTGAAAGTGCTGGAGGAGCCATGGCCTTCGGCTGCCCGCAGCAGCCCCTGCTTAAAGGCCGCATTGGCGCTGGCGCTAAGTTTCGACACCTGGTACCTGCTTGCGCGCACACAATGTCTTAGCAACGATCAGGCAATTGATATGATGCTGCAATTGGTGCAAAACTGCGCGCCCGGTGCCGCCTGAAAAGAAGGCCTCCGGTTGATCATCCTCCACGATGCGGAATAATTAGTTGACGGTTAAGATTTTCTCTCGTTTCCGGAGGTCTCGGTGCTACTATTTCCCAGCCGGGATAAGCAGATAATCGCAGATATTGTAAGGCCTTATTAACATGATCAAGAGTTCCAATATTTTTCTTTGTTCGTGTGAAACGAGCCAGAAGGTCGATGCCAAGGCCATCGGTGAGGCGCTTGGGCTTGAGGCAACCCCCAAGCTATACAGCCACTTGTGTCGCACGCAGATCGGCGAACTTAAAACGGCCACCCCCGATGATGGCGCACCAGTTATTTGCTGCACACAGGAAACCCCGGTCCTGATGGAATTCTGGCAGGAGCTGACCGAAGCGTCGGGTGCAGAGGCCACAAGCCCGGTTTTTGTCAATATCCGCGAAACTGCGGGTTGGTCGCAACAGGGCGACAAGGCCGCGCCTAAAATGGCAGCACTTATTGCCGAGGCCCAGGTCAAGGTCGCCGGGGCGGGGACGGTGTCGTTTAATTCGTCGGGCAATACACTGGTTATTGGCCGCGACGAAACCGCACTGGCCGCTGCGAAACGACTTGTCGGACACTTGAATGTATCGCTGCTGCTGGATGGCAAAACGGATATCACGCCGCCATCATTGGCCAACCTGCCCGTTTATTGCGGCAAGGTCGTCACGGCAACGGGCCATCTGGGTAATTACACCGTGACCGTCGATGGTCTGGGCATACTGGAGCCGTCATCCCGGGATAGCGGAACATTCAAGGACGTTTCCGGCGCTGGCGAACTGCAGGCGGATATCATCATCGACCTGCGCGGTGATGTGCCGTTGTTTCGGGCTGCGGAAAAACGCGACGGTTACCTGCGTGTCGACATTGGCGACAAAAGCGCCGTTGAACGCACCCTGTTTGATGCCCTCAATATGGTCGGTGAATTCGAAAAACCCCGGTATATCGAATACAACAGCGCCACCTGCGCCCATAGCCGAAGCAATATTGTCGCCTGTACCCGCTGTATCGACATTTGCCCCACGGGTGCCCTTATATCGGCGGATGAAAAGATCGTCGTCGATGCCCATGTGTGCGCCGGTTGCGGCAGTTGTGCCGGCACCTGCCCGACAGGGGCCATTACCTATCAGTATTCAGGGGCCGACGGCCTGCACGACCGGGCCCGCGCCCTGCTCGAAACATACGCCAAAGCCGGTGGCGAAAACCCTGTGCTGCTGATCAAGGACCAGGATTTCGGCGACGACGTTATATCCATTATCTCCCGTTCAGGACCCGGCCTACCCGCCAACGTTTTACCTTTTACTGTCAACGAAGTAACGCAGGTCGGGCTGGAAACCCTGTTGGCGTTCGGCGCTTTTGGGGTGTCGGCGATCATGATCGTCGCCAACCCTCGCAAGGCAGATGAAACGGACGGGCTTGATTTTCAGATCGAACTGGCCAACACCATTTTTGAAGGCCTGGGCTATGGCACCCAGCGGATCCGCCTGCTGATCGAACAGGACCCTTCGGTGATCGAAGAAATTCTTTCAAGCACCGCTTCGCTTTCCCAAATGCCCGGCAAACCGTTCATCGTCAACGGGCCCAAACGTTCATCCCTGTCAGCAGCGCTGCGCACACTGCACACCTATGCACCGGCACCTGTCGACCGCGTAGCACTACCCAAAGGGGCCCCATTGGGGTCGGTCACCATTGATGTCGAAGGCTGCACCCTGTGCCTGTCATGTGTGGGTTCTTGCCCGACGGGGGCCTTGAAAAGCAATCCGGAGGCACCGCAGCTGCGCTTTTCGACCGGTGCGTGTGTACAATGCGGCCTGTGCCAAAAAACCTGCCCGGAAAAGGTCATCACCTTGACCCCGGAAATCGACTTCACCCAGGGCGTGCGCGATTCAGTAATTTTGAAGGAAGAAGCGCCGTTTGAATGCATCACCTGCGGCAAACCGTTTGCCACCGCATCATCCATAAAACTAATGACCGAAAAACTTAAGGGTCACGCCATGTTCTCTGCCGAAGGGGCGATGGATCGTTTGAAAATGTGCGAAATATGCCGGGTTGCCGACATCGTTAATGCCGGCAGCGACCCCTGGGACACCGGGCAACGGCGCGGCCCCAAGACGACGGATGATTACCTGAAGGAACGCAACGACGAAGACTAACCGGATTTCAGGCGACCCCCTTAGTCATCCAGATAGGTCGCCAGAAGTTCGGTCATGCCCAACACAGGCATTTCCATTTCATAAACGTCCATGGCTTCTTCGATCACATTGCGACAATTGCCACACGCCGTTACAAGGGCGTCGGGCTTAACGTCATCCAGCTGCTCTTTTTTTGCGGCAAAGGCCGTAATTCGCAAGTCTTCGGCGCGCGAATTACTGCTGACACCACCACCACCACCGCAACAGATGTTCGCGGCACCGGCCGGTGACATCTCGACAAAATTATCGGCCACCTGGTTCATGATCCGCCGCGGCTCGGCTTCGATACCGCCCCGACGGACGATTTGGCAGGGATCATGGAATGTTAAACGGCGGGAATCCATGCCCTTGGTACGGATCCGCCCTTCCTGCTGCAACTGGTCCAGCAATTCCAGAATATGGATAACCTTGAAATCATAGGCACGACCGACCAGATTGGGGCCTTCCCAATTCAGGGCCGAATAGGCATGACCACATTCGGGGCTGATGACATATTTGACACCCAGCTCTTCTGCCGCTTCAACAACGCGCCCCACCAGGGTTGCAGCAATGGCCTTGTCCCCCATCTGAATGCCGATATTGGTCGCCTCGTAGGCTTTGCTTGATATGGTCCAGCTAATGCCTGCCTGTTTGAATATACGGGCCAGCGCGCCAATCGTTTCGTAGAAATTCAGCACTTCCATGGCTGACAGGATGACCAGGTAATCCGCACCAACCTTATCCAGTTCGATGGGAATACCGACTTCTTCGGCCTGTTCGGCGACGATCTTGCGCAGAGTTTCGGGCTTGATACCCAGTGGGCTGCCAATTTCAAGTGCCCGTTTTGCGGCCCCCATCATGCTGTCAGGGACCATTCCGGCGGCAACCATTGCCTCACGGGATTTACGAACCATACCGGCGATATCAATGGCCATGGGGCAAACAATGGTGCAACGACCGCACAGCGTGCACGAGTCGTATATCAGGTCATTCCATTCTTCCAGGTCCGCCTCGGTCACCGGGGCAGGTGCGATCCCAAGCATACGCAACATTCCGGCAATGGGCGATTTTGTCCGTTTATAAACCCGGTCAAGAAGCTGCATTTTATAAGCAGGAACATAGCGGGTGTCCCCCGTCGCTTCATAAAAATGACAGGCCTGCGCGCACTGGCCACAATGGACACAGGCGTCCAGGTAACTGGCGGCAGATGAATCAAGGGCGTTTGTGAACGCCTCGATTGCGGCTGGGAGGTTCATGGTACGATCCCTCTACGTCCGAACAAGGCCCCCGTATGCCCCCTGGAGAATGCAAATGTAACGGCGTGCATCAGGCGACTGAACGGGAAATACAATAACCAGATTTCGACACTTAACATGTGCAGGATGCGCAACGCTTCGACACTTTCCTGCAAGGCCAGGCAACCGGTCAACATCACAGTGAATGTCAACCATGCCGACACATGATCATCCTTGTCAGACAACTTGATCATCACAGGGTCGGAAATTCGCCGCACCCAAAGCAGCATCAGCCCGGCAAATGCAAACTGTGCCGCGACGACAAAGCCCCACCTGGGCAATGCGTCCCAGGAAAAACCAAGAATATGGGTTTCAAAAAACGCGATATGCGGCGCGCCCCACAACAACAGGACAAACAAACCGATGTGAAAGGAATACCCGGCGACAAGATGATAGACCGTGCGAAATGAAAATCCGCCATGGGGAACGAAGTGCAGAACTTGTGCCTTCAACGCACCCACTGTGGCCGATGCCCGGGGCACCGAAAGATCCTTCGCGCGGCGCTTTAGCCGGATAATGCCGACCACACGCCACAGCACCCCAAGGACAAAAACCGCCGCCGAGAAGTACCAGAGAGGGCCTTCAACAAATTCGACGAACATAGGCGGATCTCCCAAACTTAATGTTTTTACTTACTCTGCCGGAGCCGGCGATTTGGTGTTTGGCGGTGCATCGGAAGCACCTTCAACAACGCTTGTATTGCTTTCCAAAACTTCTTCCGCCCACCAGCCGTGATGTTCCTTGGCCCAGTTGACGTCGACATATCCTTGCGTCATGCCATCAAGTGCGCCCTCGACACCCCATACGCCAAGGTAGATATGGCCAAAGGAGAAGGCAATCAGCACCAAAGCCGCTACCGCATGGACGATATGAGCCAGTTGCAGTTGCGTCAATTGCTCAAACAACCAGGGAAATTCAAGCATGAGGCCGGAACCGGACAAGGCGAGGCCACCGAAGAAAATGGACCAGTACCAAACTTTTTCACCCAGGTTGTACTTCCAGGACGGAGGATGGCTGTCATTCAGGAAACCCCCTTTTAGGGCCCAATCCAAGTCACCCTTTTGCCAAAGGTTATCCCGCATATAAAGGACAATCATAATCACCAGGCCGACAATGAAGATTGGGCCGAACAGATTGTGAGACTGCAAGGAAGCATTGGCGACAATGGCGAAGACTTCCGGACCAAAAACCGGCTTTAAGACATAACGACCAAAGAGCAATGCCAGGCCGGTCAGGGCCAATAGCATGAACGAGCCGGCAACAAACCAGTGAACCCAGCGTTCGGCTTGAGAAAAGCGCGGAATCACTTCGCCGCTTCGGCCGCCCTTGATCATAATACGACCATGGAACAAGCCGAATAAAAAGAAAAAGGCCAAGGAACCCGCCACGATCACACCGCCCCAGAATGAAACAGGACCATTGCGGGCAGCGCGCCAGGCGCTGCCTTCGGAGTTGATCAAAACCGCTGATTTCACATCGGGAATGCTGACCTTACCCTGCGTACCCCGCCTAACCTTGCGCCAGAATTCACTGTCGGATGAATTGCCCATGGACTTGCCGGGAACGTTTCCGGCTTCTTGAGCCTGGGCCGAAATATCAAGACTCGCAGACCCCGTTATACCGGCCAAAGAGGCATAGGCAACCACAGCCAGAACAGCCAGAAAGCCTATCAATCCGCCTAGCCTGAATTTCCGCATCGTCCCGGTGTTCCCTTCTTGTGCCCGGGATTTCTGCCCCGGGAAACATAGCAATTAGTTATGCGTCACCCGCCCTGTGACCTCAGGCGATTGAGCAGTGCGCGGTGATCCAGGTTAGACGCTTCGCCCGGTCGGCGTACATCGCCCCCGTCGCGCTTTGCCCCGCCGCCGCCCATACCAACGACACCGGCCTGCAAATAGGTCCTGTCACGGGCATCTGCACGGGCCTTGTCTGACAAAGGCGTATCGGGTTTGCCCTTATAAACGCCGGGTTCGAAATTTATCAGCCGGGCCTGTTCGTCTTCCCGACAACCGCTTAAGGCGACAGTTCCGACAAGCACAACGCCCGCCAGACCAAGCGCACGCATGTATTTAAGCCCAAATGCTGTGTTCATTGACCCTAACCCCGAAATAGACAGCCTCAAAAAAGAAGGATCGGGGGCGTTTTTGGATTAAAAAGCGCCCCCGAATTCAATTCTTCAGCCACCCTTTTGCTGATACGCCGTGCCCCAGCCCCAGGCGCCGGAACCGAAGCCGCGCGATACGACGCGTTCGCGATAAATATCGCTGACCACGTTGCCATCACCCGCCAACAGAGCCTTGGTCGAACACATTTCAGCACACAGCGGCAATTTGCCTTCTGCCAAACGGTTGCGACCATACTTCTGGTTCTCGGCGGCCGAATTGTCGTCTTCCGGCCCCCCATTACAGAAGGTGCACTTGTCCATCTTGCCGCGAGAGCCAAAACTGCCGGCCTGCGGGAACTGCGGTGCGCCGAACGGGCATGCAAAGAAGCAATATCCGCAACCGATGCACAAGTCCTTGGAATGCAGGATGACACCGTCTTCCGTCGAATACAGGCAATCGACCGGACAAACCGCCATACAGGGCGCATCCGAACAATGCATGCAGGCGACGGATACCGAGCGTTCACCCGGTTTGCCGTCGTTGATGGTGACGACCCGGCGGCGATTAATGCCCCAGGGTACTTCGTTTTCGTTCTTACACGCCGTTACGCAAGCATTGCATTCGATGCAGCGTTCAGAATCGAGAAGAAATTTCATACGAGCCATTTTTTCTCTCCTTTCTTTACGCCGCTTCGATGCGGCAGAGGGTTGATTTGGTTTCTTGCATCTGCGTCACGATGTCATAGCCATAGGTGCCGCACATGTTGGCCGCTTCACCAAGCACGATCGGGTCGGCACCGGGTGGGTATTTATCCCGCAGAGACTTGCCTTGCCAATGCCCCCCGAAGTGGAATGGCATAAAGACGACACCGGGTGCGACACGTTCGGTGAACATGGCCTTGACCAGGACCTTGCCGCCTTCCGGGCTGTGCACCCACATATCGGCACCATCGCGGATGCCCATGTTGTTGCCATCCCTGGGATTAACCTCGCAGAACATTTCCTGCTGCAATTCGGCCAGCCATTTGTTGGCACGGCTTTCGTCACCGCCGCCTTCATATTCGACCAAACGCCCGGAGGTCAGGATGATCGGGAAGTCCTTCGAGAAATCCTGCTTTTGGATGGATTCGTACATGGTGGGAAGACGATACTTCTTCGTATCCTTGTAGGTCGGGTAATCGGCCACCAGATCACGGCGGTTGGTGTATAGCGGTTCCCGGTGCAAAGGAATCGGATCAGGGAACGTCCACACGAAGGTACGCGCCTTGGCGTTGCCGAAGGGGGCGCAGCCATGTTTGATGGCGACCCGCTGGATCCCGCCCGAAAGGTCGGTTTTCCAGTTGCTCTTGTCACCAACACCCTTGGCCATAGTCGCTTTTTCATCGGCCGTTAGATCACCATCCCAGCCCAGTTTCTTGAGCATGGCCATAGTGAACTCAGGATAACCATCGGTCAGTTCGGACCCGACTGAGAAGCTGTCTTCCGCCAACAGGTTCTCGCCATCCTTTTCGACACCATATCTGGCGCGGAAAGTCAGGCCGCCCTTGGCAACGGATTTCGATGGGTCATAAAGGATCGGCGTGCCCGGATGGCCCATTTCAGGAGTTCCCCAGCACGGCCAGGGAAGCCCGTAATATTCGCCATCGCACGGCCCGCCATTGGCCAGCAGGGTTATCTTGTCAAACGTATGCTTGTTGACCAATTGCTTCTTCATGCGTTCCGGTGATTGTCCGGTATAGCCGATGGTCCACATGCCGCCATTAAATTCGCGGGTGATGTCCTCGATAACCGGTTCGTCGCCGTTCAGTTTTATTTTCTTGAAGAACTTATCGGCGAACCCGAACTTCTTGGCGAACTTGGCCATAATGGTGTGATCGGGCAGTGATTCGTAAATCGGATCAAAGACCTTTTCACGCCACTGCAACGACCTGTTGGACGCCGTCACCGAGCCATACGTTTCGAACTGGGTACAGGCAGGCAGCACGTAAACGCCGTCGGTGCGGTCCGGTATGGTTGCGGCAAAGGTCGGCACGGGATCGATGACGACCATTAAGTCCAGCTTTTCCATAGCCTTTTTCATATCGGGCAGACGGGTTTGCGAGTTGACCGCATGGCCCCACAAGACCATGGCACGCACGTTGTCCGGCTGGTCTATATTTTCTTTGTTTTCCAGCACGCCGTCGATCCAGCGCGACACCGGAATACCGGCCGATTGCATCAGTTTTTCTGATGCAAAACGGGACACCATCCACTTGTAGTCTACATCCCAAACCCTGGACCAATGTTTCCACGATCCGGCGGCCAGGCCGTAATAACCCGGCAATGAATGGGACAGCACGCACATGTCCGTCGCGCCCTGCACGTTGTCGTGGCCGCGGAAGATGTTGGTGCCGCCACCGGCTTTACCCATGTTGCCAAGAGCCAGCTGCAAAATGCAGTACGCCCGGGTATTATTGTTACCCGTGGTGTGTTGGGTGCCGCCCATGCACCAAACCACGGTGCCCGGCCGGTTGTTGGCCATCAGCATGGCAACGCGTTTAAGCTGGGCACCGGGAACACCGGTGACCCGTTCAGTTTCGGCGGGATCCCATTTGGATATTTCGCCCTTGACCCGGTCCAGTCCCCAGACACGCTGACGGATAAACTCTTTGTCTTCCCAGCCATTTTCAAAAATATGCCACAGGATACCCCAGACCAGGCCAACGTCAGAGCCCGGACGGAACTGCACAAATTCGTCGGCATGAGCCGCCGTGCGCGTAAAGCGCGGATCGCAAACGATCAGCGGTGCATTGTTCTGTTCTTTTGCCGCAAGAATATGCTGAACGGCAACGGGGTGAGCCTCTGCCGGGTTGGAGCCGATCAGGAAAATCGCCTTGGAATTGCGAATGTCATTGAACGAATTGGTCATGGCGCCGTAGCCCCAGGTGTTCGCAACACCGGCGACCGTGGTGGAATGACAAATCCGCGCCTGGTGATCCCCGTTATTGGAGCCCCAGAACGCATAGAATTTGCGGAACAGATAGGCCTGTTCGTTGGAGAACTTGGCAGAGCCCAGCCAATACACGGAATCAGGCCCAGAAGACTCGCGAATATCGAGCATCTTGTCGCCGATTTCGTTGATCGCCTCGTCCCACTTAAGGCGCTTCCATTTGCCGCCTTCCAATTTCATGGGATAACGAAGGCGCCGTTCGTTGTGGGCATGTTCGCGAACCGATGCGCCCTTGGCGCAATGACCACCCATATTGAACGGGCTGTCGAAATCCGGCTCCTGGCCCGTCCACACACCGTTGGACATTTCGGCTTTAACGCCACAGCCAACCGAACAGTGGGTACAGACAGAAGATTTAATTTCCACCTCTCCCGATGCCCCGGCGGCTTTCGCTTCCTTTACGGCGCTCAGGGGCAACGCCCCCGCAAGGACGGCGCCACCGGCTGCCAGCCCCGACCCTTTAAGGAAGGACCGTCGATTTACGGTTCCGCCGGAATTTGACGAAAGCGCGCTTGTCAGGCTTTGTGCGGATCTCGCACTGGATGATTTCTTGATCAACATATCTATCTGCTCCCTTAGATCAAACTGCTTTTGAATGGGGACATTCTTAGGCAGGTATTTTGATCGTTTCCAAATAAGTCAGAGCAACCTCTTGCCCCCCAAAAGAGGGCAGGCTGCACTAAAACCTGGCTGCTTCGTAGTAGGTCCGGACAGTGTCAGTTTCACTGTACCCGGCGGCTTTTTCCGTCGACATCTCGGTGGCCTCGACCTCGGTGGTAACAACCAGGCTTGCCGCCGCTGCGACACCCGCCACGCCCGCTATACCGGCACCCTTAAGGAATGCTCGCCGCGATCGCGTATTTTGCTTCTTGGTTTCTTCCGTCATGGTCGTCTCCCTTTTGAAACAGCTTCAAAATCAAACAGGCCCGCCACTGCCAGATCAAGCGGCGATGGTAAAGGCCCGGCCTTCTATTTCCATCAGCAATCGACCGATGGTGCCCACAGGGCGATAAAATCCAGCATTTTCCGCATTTTCCAGGTCTTCGAAAAATTTACCTGCCCAAGGCGCAACATGCTTGTCAAAAAAGTCTTTCTGCCCGTCCAGATCCAACGGGTCTCCCTGGGTGCCGGTGATCAGGTCATGGACGGCATTGAGCAGGATCGCAATATGATCTTCGGGTTCCGAGGTCACATCCGTCCGGGCCCTGCCCAGAACACCCATATCCTGACGCAAGTCGGCCAGGGGCTTACCGTATATGAAACCGGTCAGGTAAAAACTGGCATAAGGGTGCAATTCACCGCCAGCACCATGACCATAAAACAGCCGGGTAAATTCATCGACGATTTCTTCAGCGCCCAATTCATTGGCCTGAAGCGCGAGCCCCCCAAGAGCCATGCCAAAATCACTGTCATCGCCTTCCAGGCCCTTGACGACGGCAAGGAGAGTTTCATCGGGGGGTGAAATCAGCAGGGCTGATAGCAGCGCATAAACATTTGCGCGCAATTGCTCCTCTTCCAAAAGATCCGGGGCCTCTGCATTTTGCCCCACGACTGTCGAATCTGGATTTGGCATGTCCCCTGCGAACCGGCTCAATTATCAAAAACCTCACTTCGCCGACCATAAACCGGCAAAAAATCAAGTAAGGCCTTACAACGCTGACCGATCCCTCCATGTCGTTCTTATTACATGAAATTAGAAACCCATAACGAGCGACTGTCAACGGCACACATACGATGGGATGGGCAAGAAAGCTCCGTTTTTTCAACGCCTTAATATTAGCAATAAGTGATATGAAAGGCCCAGCAAGGCCTGACGGAAACAATGAAAATAGAACGGTTAAAATATTTTTCACATTGCGGGAAACACGCCCGACATCAAACAATCGCAAAGCGAGAGTTAGGGTTTGACCGGTAGCCGCTCAGATAGCGGCCCGGCTTCAACAGCAGCATCCGCCGACAATTCAGCAGGCCCGGCAGGCGTAATCTCACCGATCGGTTCTTCCGGGGGAAGTGCGTCTGGCGTTTCCGCAATTGCAACTTCGGCTGGAGCCTCCTTGGCTGCATCGCCTTCTTCTTGCTCCGGATCTTCCGCTATTCCTTCCTCTTCGACATGATAGCCCTTGCCCACCTGATAGACCGACTTGAAGACTTCAGTGACCATACCGACCTTGGAAAAATCACCATCATAGTCGTTAAGCCCGTCAACATTGGCCAACACGGGGTCCGATCGCCACAGCTTCTTGAAGGCCAGCTTCGAGATATCCCGAGGCACGTTATCACCTAAAAAGGCGGTGAAGTCCGATTCCGCATTCAGGGTTTCCACATCCGGCAAGTCAGGCGGTGGCGCGACGATCTCATCAACTTCCTCGCCCTGCTCTTTATCCGTATCGCTCAAGGCGACGGGCGCGTCGGTCTTTTCAGGCTCCGCTTCGGCCAGCTTGCGCGACGACCAGCGATTTAAAAAATCTTTTTTTCCGGTCTCATTCGCCATGGTGTTTGCCTTGAAGGTGTGGCCCGTGACGGTCAAAGGCGTTGGCATCTTTGCGCTTTTGTTTGCGCTTCTTGAATGGTTGGTCGACATGATGGGTTTCAATAAAGGATGCCGCCCATGCGGCAATAACCGGCGGCATGGCGATGGCGTCGACAACCAACTCACCACTTTCGCCGTAGTCTTCGGCCTCATAGGGGCTCAGGGTCGCCAGGAATGGCTCCACATCCTGCTCGTCCGCCTCTTCACCCGGACGCAACACGATATAGACCACGGGCTGGTCTTGCGAAAAATTTATCTTGTAGGCTTCGGTTTCCCGTTTGAACAATTCGATCTCAAGGCTGCCCGCAAGGTAACGCTGCCAGCCCGGACCTTCGGACAACGGTTTCAGAATATCTTCTGCTGCGAATTCCGGCAGCACCTCGACGGCCTTCCAGACGGCATCGATCCACTGATTGGCACTTTCCCGTCGCTCGACGATTACGCCGACGCGAAACGCATGGGGGATGTCTTCCTTGCCCATATCACTCATTGCCGCTCAATCACTCCTGCACCTGCATATTTCCATCCTCACGTCTTTTACTCATACAGGACAGCCGCCGCCGCTGTCAGGTGAAATTATACCCCACTACGATTTACCCCCGCCGCAACCGGACACGAAGATGGCGGCTGATACTTCAGAACACGTTACACCTCGCCTATACATTCAATGTATTTATTGAAAATTTACATAAAATTTTAAGTATTTTTGAAAGATTAATACTGATAATTAAAGTATTTGCCTATTTTTTACTTATATATATGTTAAATATTAACACATTCGGCGCACCAGGCCCCGTCAGCACGGCCTTGGTTTATGGAGAACACCATGACGAACTACAGCAAACTATTCGCCCGCGGGACCGCCCTGATGCTGGTCGTCGTCGCCCTGCCCAGCTGCCTTCCATTGACCACACCGACCCTTATCAGCCTGGCGGTCGACGGCTTCAGCTTCATGGCAACCGGGAAAACCGTTGCCGACCACGCCATTTCAGGGATTGCGCAAAGAGACTGTTCCATCGGTCGCGCAGTGCTGACCAACACCTATTTGTGCAAGGATGAAGCCAACCCGCCAGTGCTCGTAGCCGACAACGCAGTGTCCGCGACTGAAAATCACGCGCTCATGGTTGAACAAATGGAACTCGCCGGGCGCTCGGACGGAGGCGAAGACCCGCTGTTGTCTTCTCGACACCCTTCCCGGTGGCCCACACCAACGACAGGGTCAACGAACTAACACCGTCACGAGCGAGCAACGGGTGCGATGTTGCGACACTGGGTTTCGCGCATGATCAGCCCCATTATCAGGGACACGCTACCGCTTAAGACAATCACCGCAAAGGCTATCTGGTATGTCGATACGGAATAAACCCTGGCCCCCGCGACCATGGCACCATCCCAGTTGAGATCAAGCAGCCAACCGATCAACGGCTGAAAGATGGCGCCAGCCGCCATCACGAAGGTATTAACAAAACCAAGAGTAGCCCCGGCTGTTTCGGGTCGGTTGTGTTCCCGTGCGGCGGCAAAACTAAGCACCATGGAACCCGAAAACAGGCCATTGATGAAACACAATACCCGGGCTGAAGTCAAAGACAGGTCGGGCGTATAAATGATTGCTGAAAAAGTCGTCAACGCTACTAAAGACCCCAGCACCATCAACGGCTTGCGCCGCTTCATGCGATCCGACAGCCACCCCGCCAACGGCGCGCCAATGCCCCAACCAACCAGCAACAGAGACGTCGAAGCCGCCGCCGCCGGACGCGAAATTCCATAGGTTTGCATCAGATACGGCACCCCCCACAAACCGGCGAACGCTAACATGGTCGCCGTCAGGGTTCCGCCGTACAAAGCGACAAACCAGCTTTGCCGATTGGCCATGGTGCCACGAAGACCATGCAGCAAACTCATCGCCCCCTTTTCCACATCACCAGTGGCAGGCTCTTCGCTTGCCCCCCCATCCGGACGGTCGCGAACGATCAGCCAGATCAACGTCGCCAGCAACAGGGCGAATCCCGCCGCCCATGCCATGGTTCCCCGCCAGCCTGCGAGTTCGACAATCGCCGCCAGCGGTGCCTGCCCGCCGATGGCACCGGCCATGCCCAGCATCAAGGTCAACCCGGTAACCATCGCAAACCGTTCCGGCGGCAGCCAGCGCGCCGCCAGTTGCAGGGTCCCGACCCAGGTAAAACCAGCCCCGGCACCGATCAACAATCGTCCGGCATAGGCCCCGGTCAGGCTGTCAGCGACGGAAAACAACAGGCTGCCAAGGCCACACAGCAATGCCGCCAACGCCAGCATACGGCGGGCACCCCAATGATCGAACATCACCCCGATGGGCAATTGCAGTCCGGCATAGGCATAGAAATAAAATGCCGACAAGTTACCAAGAACGGCGGCGCTGACGCCAAATTCGACCATCAGGTCGGGAACCATGACGCTGGGCGCGACACGCTGGAAAAATCCGTAGCAGTAAAACAATGCCGCCAGCCCCCACACCAGCCAGGGGAAAAGCCTTGATTGATTTATTGATCTGTTCATCTACAAGCTCTCTTACCGACTGCCACGCCGGGCGATAATAATACCGCCGATGACGATACCCGCACCAACGACCTGCCATGCATCCAGCGCTTCACCCAGAATGATCCAGGCCAGAAACACAGCGGCGATGGCTTCAAACAACATGGCGACGGAAGAGAACGCTGCGGGCAAGTGGGCCAGCGCGTAGGCAATCGCCCCCTGGCCACCGACATGAGTAACCCAGGCCAGGCCAAACAACACCAGCCAACCGGTCAGCGACATCGCCAACCAGCCTTCACCGGACATCGCCGTCACCGGGATCAGGATCACCGCCGTCACCAGGGTCGAATAGAACATGATGGCGCTGGTCGAAAAATGAGCCCGCAAGCGCCCCACCGTTAACATATAAGCGCCAAAGAAAATACCCGTCACCAGCCCTAGAAAATCACCAAGCACCCGCTCCATACCAATCTGAATGCTACCGCCCATGAGCACCATGGCCCCGAACACCGCCACCGCCACGCCCGAAAGGAACGTCAGTGAAAATCTTTCGCCGAACAACAAAAATGCCCCCAGGGTAACCCAGACGGGGGCCATCGTCGCCAGCAGGGTCGCATTGGCAACGGCGGTGAATTGCAGGGACCAGTGCCAAAAAGCCAAATCACCGGCGAAGAAAAAACCGGCCAGCGCCATGATGGCGTAGTCACGCCGGGTCGGGGTTCGCCGGGGGGCTCGGGCAGGGTCCGAGGCCGTACGATGATGATCTAGGGCAATCCAAAACCATAACAGCGGAAGAGCAAGAAACACCCGGTGAAAGGCCGTTGCCGTAGGCCCCAGTTCGCTCAGGCGCACAAGGATCGGCGACAGGCCCAGGGTCAACGCCCCGGCGAACAGCAGTATCAGGGCCAACCCCTGCGATCCGCCGCCTTTGGCCATTAGCGCACCATCGCCGGCAAGTTCCGTTTTCTGATCGTTCTT
>Ga0316204_10006902_pt1 | contig 17044 bp, 12 predicted proteins | sample 6monrhotite_MG_2_FD_205661 | JGI IMG/M metagenome (GOLD analysis project Ga0316204, IMG submission 205661) | Microbial mat bacterial communities from mineral coupon in-situ incubated in ocean water Damariscotta River, Maine, United States -... | ecosystem: Environmental > Aquatic > Marine >... | reverse complement strand
GCCCGAAGCGCGCTCTCCGGATTTCGGGTGGCAGGTGCCGCGACAGGGGCTGTGATCACCGCTGTTTTGACGCCTATCGTCGTACAGACCAATCAGGCGCAAGGGCAAACAGAAAGTGTCGGATACCTGATCGCCGCCCTGATGATTGGCGGGCTGACAGCCACTCTGCTTTTTGCGTGCAGCAAGATCGTGCGCGAACCCGTAATGCCCGCGCAGGACATTAGCCGGCCAGATTATCTGGCTGCGCTGACCGGATTGTTTCGCGCCGCCAAGGGCAATGCGCCCCTGCTACGTCTTCTCGTCATCATGGTCGGCGGCACGATCGCGCAAGGGTTGTTCTTGCAAAACCTGCTCTATTTTCTCACCCACGTTATTGCGCGCCCCGAAATGATTACGCCCGTATTGGCCACATCCGCCTTCGTGGTCATTCTCGCCGCGCCCTTATGGGTGATCCTTGCAGCCAGAACATCCAAACGTCTCGCCCTGATCATCGGTCTGGTCATTGCGTCGGCTGGCTATTCACTGATGTATTTCGCACCTGCGGGTGGTGATCTCATTCCGCTGATCGCTGTGGCCATTTCCGGCGTGGGTGGAGCCGCCATCCCGGTCATGCTCTGGTCGATGATCCCGGATTCCATCGAGCATGGCGAGCTGGAAACCGGGCTGCGGGTGGAAGCGCGCACTTTCGGCCTGACCACTTTCATGCAGAAAACCGCCGTGGGCGTAACCGCATTAATGATCGGCGGCATCCTTGCTGCGACCGGTTATTCAGATGCGGCAACCCCATCTGCACAAGCCTTGACGACAATCCGTATCATGGTGTCCTGGGCACCCGCGATTTTGATGCTCAGCCTGACGGCCATCATCTGGACCTATCCGATTACGCAAGCGAGGCACGAAGAGATATTGAAGGCGTTGAGTGCGAAATAGGCACCAAGCCACCCTTTCAGGCGATTGCCGCCAATGTATTCATAGTGCCAAGCTGCCGGAGAATTCAAACCGATCATTGATTGTTCGAAAGAAATTTAATGACGAAAACTGGAACACCTTCAGACCTGTCTGACCTGAAGGCCCAGCTACGTCAGGATCTGGGCGAAATACGGCTGGGACAGGCTCGCCTGCTGCTACAGCGCACACGAACCTCATGCCTGATTGTCGAGGGTGTCATCCTGTATTTCGCAGCCCTGATCGCCTTCTCCGGACATCCGGTTTTCGCTGCGGTCTGGCTCGCACTGACCAGTCTAATGGTCCTTATCGTCTTCCTTTACGGGCAGGCATTCAGAAATGGAATTACCCCGGAAAACCACACCCGCTATTTACGCGGTCACACGATTATTTCGGGCATGACAGGTCTCGTTTGGTCGGGCCTCGCCATCACTTATCTGGATTCCTCATCCACGCTTAATCTGTTTATTTCCGTCAACATCGTCGTGTCGATTGCGCTTGGCGGCATGCTACCCAGCGCCGAATACCGGCCAACATTCATCAGCCTGTCGAGTGGCATGTTTCTACCCTTCGCACTCTATTGGTTATTGACCGTCGAAGGCCCGGTGAGGCTGATCGGTGTCGGCCTTATCATCCTTTATGGCTTCGGTTTGCTGGTCAGTGCGCGCTCCGAAGTGCAGACCATTGAAACACTTGCTGCCGAACGAAATCGAAAACTCAACAAACAGCTCCACGAAAAAAACCGCCAAATCGAGAAGGCCAGCGCGGAAAAATCCCGCTTTCTCGCAGCCACCAGTCACGACATGTCCCAGCCTTTGCAAGCGCAGGGGTTTTTCATTCGTGCGCTCAAAGAGGCCGTCACCACAAAAGAACAAGCCGACCTTCTCTCCAAAGTCGAGGCCACCTGGCGCAGTCAAAAAGACATGCTCCAGGCCTTGGTCGAAACTGCGCGACTAAGCAGCGGAGCCATCATTGCTCGAACAAGCGCTTTTGATATCGCCGACATCCTGTCTGAGCTCGAATCCGATTTTGCTGAACCTGCGCGAGAGAAATCGATTTCTCTCGGCGTTTCGGAAAATCACATTGTGGTGGAAAGCGACCGATTACTCGTCGCCCGTATTTTACGTAACCTGTTGGGGAATGCCGTAAAATTCACACCCGAAGGTGGCCGGATCAATGTTGACTGGAGCGAGCAAAAAAGCGGCATTCTCATCGAAGTGTCAGACAACGGCCCCGGCATCAGTGAAGCGGATCAAACCCGCGTTTTCGACGAATATGTACAATTGGGCGACGGTCAGGAACAACAAGGGCTTGGCCTGGGGCTGCCTATTGTCCGCCAGCTATCAACAAAACTGGATATCCCGCTTCACTTCAAGAGCCAGCCCGGTTGGGGCACCCGCATAGGCATTGTACTCCCCGTAACTGATCGCGCACCAGAAAGCCCTCCGGCTCCCGCCATCGACGATTTGGTGACGGGGTCACCGCTCGTACTCGTCATCGACGATGAAGCCGTTGTGCGTGAAAGCCTCTCCATGCTGCTCACTCAATGGGGATGCCGGGTCATCGCGGCAGCATCAGGCAGTGAAGCCAAACGTATCCTGTCATGGGCGAATGAAGCACCAGCATTCCTCATCGCTGACAAGCGCCTGTCTGACGGCGAAGATGGTGTGGACGTTATCACGGCAATCCGCGACGAAGTGCTCGACGATATACCGGCAGCTCTTCTTACCGGCGAAGTCTATGATTTTTCAAAAGTCGCCGAGCTCAAAGAGCTGACCGTGATCGCCAAACCGGCAGATAGCGAAACGCTGCGTACCGCACTGGATGTTGCGCTCGAGCAAAGACGCGCCAACTAGATCAGTCCCAGTACAACCGCTTTGTGGACGCAGGCCGTGCGGGTTCGAACACCCAAGCTTTCAAAGATTGAACGTAAATGTGATTTCACAGTATTTTCGCTGATATTAAGGGCCTCGGCGATGGCTTTATTGGTAGCACCCTCGCCTAACATTTTGAGGACTTCGCTCTGTCGCGGCGCAAGCACGGGCGGCTCTGACGCAGCATTCCAGACATCATCGCTCGCTTGCTTTGGCTCTTCTGGCGGTGACGTATCGGGTGGAAAAACCATCCCACCGTCCAGAATGGTCGTTACAGCATCCTGCAACACGCTGATCTCAACCGATTTGGAAACAAACCCGCTCGCACCCAGACGCTTCATTTCGGCAACCGGCGGTGTTGTCGCGATGCCCGATAACATCAACACGCGAGGGCGGGCTTGTAGTTTCGAAATGGCAGACAACAGCGCCAACCCGTTCATGCCCTTCATGACCAAATCCAGAATAACGAGGTCAAACTGACCCTCTCCGGAAATCGCTTCCAGAAACGCGACCGGCTCCTCGAAAGTCGTGACGACATAGCCATCCGAAGAACCGGCCAAAAGAGCGCTGAACCCTTCGGTGAACATGCGGTGGTCATCCACCAGAGCGATGTGAACGTCTTTGCTCATAATTCCTGTATCAGCCGTCTGACCCTGCTCGGTCTATAGAGGCAATAGGTTGATGGACGCTAAAGCCACATTCGTTTGCACGACGAATATTAAAACGGCACCGCGCTTTCAAAACACATAGGCTCACCACTATCGGGATGGTTAAAGCTGAGCCTTTGTGCATGCAGGCAAAGACGCTCACTCGCAGCCAGAGCTTCGGGGTGGGCATAGAAATTATCGCCCAGAATAGGGTGTCCCAGAAAGCGCATATGGACACGTAATTGATGTGATCGACCTGTGAATGGCGTTAGTTCAACGCGGGTATGCCCGTTCTCAACTTCCAACACTCGCCAATCAGTAATGGCTTCCCGCCCACGTTCATGGTCGATCATTTGCTTGGGCCGGTTGGGCCAATCGGTCATGATGGGTTGATCTATACGGCCCATCATCTCCGCCATCTCTCCCCAGACTTTGGCAATATACAATTTCGATGTTTGACGGGTTTCAAATTGCCGGCCGAGATTGGCATGCGCAACAGCCGTCAGGCCCAAAACGATAACGCCGGATGTGTCCATATCCAGCCTGTGAACAATGCGGGCGGTTGGAAATTCTTTCCGGGCACGGGCTTCGAGACAGTCCGCCCGATCTGGTTGATTTCCCGGCACGGTCAATAATCCTGAGGGCTTATTCAAGACCAGAATATGATCGTCCGCAGAAATAACCGGCAACGGACCCATTGGCGGAGGCACATATTTGAACGGTTTGGGCGGATCAATTCGAGTCAATGAGCAAGCCATATTGGATTGAATTCAGTCCGGTTTATGGCTCTGCACCCGCTCGCGCCAGTGTTTGCGGCACAACGATTCATAATCCGATTTCGCGACACCGAGTTGCGCCCCTTTGGTGACGGCCTCGCCCTTGGCGTCATGGCGTAGATTCATCGTCGCCTTGCGCCCGCAATGACAGATGGTCCGAGCTTCGCGAAGATCATCGGCAATCGCCAAAAGTTCTGCTGCACCTTCAAATAAATGACCCTGGAAATCAGTTCGTAGGCCATAGCAAAGCACCGGTAGGCCCAACTCATCCCCCACCCGAGACAATTGCCAGACATGGTCGCGAGATAAAAACTGCGCCTCATCGACAAAGACCGCATCCAGACCGCCCTCGGTTTTGCACCGTTCGATCTCCGCAAACATGTCCGTTTCCGGATGGAATAGATGGGCCGGAGCGTGCAGTCCGATGCGCGATTCAATTTCGCCCATTCTGTCTTCAGCGCCTTTCGCATGATGCAAGGACGTCCACAGCATGACATCCATCCCGCACTCGCGATAATTATGGGCGGCCTGCAATAAAATGGCGGATTTCCCGGCATTCATCGCGCTATATGTGAAGTAGAGCTTGGACATGAACTCTCAATAATTCGATTCCGCGTAAGGTCTATCGCCTTTGATGCAAGCCTGTGTTAGACGGCCCCCGCGCGAGAAAGCTTCGGTATGGGGTGACGCTTCGACAGCGCACCTTGAAAACACTCCGGAGCCTTGGTCCAAACAGGATCAAAGCCTCGCGCCCATTTGGAAATTACCTGTCATGACGATGAATACCCGTATCGCGCCGGCATTAGCGCGCGCCCTTGAAGGCAAGGGCTATAGCAAGCTGACCGAAGTTCAGGACGCGGTCCTGACCGAAGAAGCAGAGGGTGCAGATCTTCTCGTCTCGGCGCAGACCGGCTCGGGCAAGACCGTCGCATTCGGTATTGCCATTGCTCCAACACTTCTGGGCGACGATGATCGTTTTGATCATGCGGCTGCACCTTTGGCACTCGTCGTCGCACCAACGCGGGAGCTCGCCCTTCAAGTTCAGCGCGAACTGCTCTGGCTTTACGGGGAGGCGGGCGCAAGAATTGTTTCCTGCGTCGGGGGTATGGATGCCAGATCCGAGCGCAAGGCGCTGGAACGCGGATGTCACATCGTTGTCGGAACACCAGGTCGTCTGCGCGATCACATTGAGCGCCGTTCGCTCGACATGTCGTCCTTGCGCGCTGTCGTGCTCGACGAGGCCGACGAGATGCTTGATTTTGGCTTTCGCGAAGATCTCGAATTTATTCTTGAAGGCGCACCGGCTGATCGTCGGACGTTACTCTTCTCTGCGACTGTTCCGAAATCGATCGCAGATATTGCCCGGCGCTATCAGAACAATGCCGTTCGGCTTTCAACCGTCAGCGAGCGCCAACAACACGCTGATATTGAATATCGTGCGTTGAGCGTCTCTCCTTCGGATCGCGAAAATGCATTGATCAATGTCTTGCGTTTCTATGAAGCCGAACGGGCTCTGGTTTTCTGCGCCACGCGAGAAGGCGTAAACCGCCTCTCCGCGCGCCTCGGCAATCGCGGTTTTGCTGCAGTGTCGCTCTCTGGCGAATTATCGCAGAAAGAACGCACGCACGCCCTGCAATCCCTGCGCGACGGTCGGGCACGCGTATGTATCGCGACGGATGTTGCGGCTCGTGGACTTGATTTGCCGGGCCTGGAGCTCGTTGTCCATTCAGATCTGCCAACCAATAGTGACGTTCTAAAACACCGTTCCGGGCGAACGGGCCGCGCGGGTCAACAAGGTGTGTGCGTGATGATTGTGCCCCAAAGCCAACGTGGTCGTATGAACCGCTTGCTGCGTGGTGCTCACATCGAAGCTGCATGGGGCGAAGCACCAAACCTGAACGATATTAAGCAAAAAGACCGGGAACGCCTGCTCAATGATCCAAGCCTGCATCAGGATTACGATGAGGACGCTCTGACAGAAGCTCGCGAGTTGCTGGCGCTTCACAGTCCGGAAAAAATTGCGGCAGCTTTTCTCAACCGCATGCAGTCCTCTACGCCTTCCGCCGAGGATTTGATGGTCGTCCCGGCCGCCGGCGAACGTACCAGACCCGCTCGGCGCGAGCCTTTTGTCGGCGGCGCCTGGTTCAAGTTGACCGCAGGGCGCAACCAGCGTGCCGAACCCCGCTGGCTGCTTCCGATGATCTGCCGAATGGGCGATGTGACGCGCAATGAAGTTGGCGCAATCGAAATCGAAGACACAGAGACCTTATTTGAAATTGCTGCGGAACACGCAGAGCGGTTTGCCGCCCACGTGAAAGCATCCGGAGGGGCCGAAGGATCCATCTACATTCACCCGGCCAATGCGCCGACAAACAAGCCGAAAGACCGCGTTCGTGAAGAACGACCTAAACGAAAGTTTGATCGCAAGCCTGAGGGCCGTTCCGAATATACGGAGCGACCTGCCAATCCAGCGGCGCGCACGGAACGCCCTCAAGGCGGACGTCCGCCAAAGGCGAGAGACGACAAACCTTTTGTAAGGCCTTCAACCACCGGCGAGCACGCACGTCCAACCGCCCCGCGCCCAGCCAAGTATAATCCAGATGACGGCCCACCGCGGCGCCACGAGGAACAGGCAGAAGCGGGTGCAATAGAACAGCAACCGCGCAAAGCCTATGGCAGTAAGCCCAAATTCCGTACCGACGGTGACAAGCCGAAACGTCCGTTTGGCGGAAAAGCAAATTTCAGGAAATCTGAAGGCGGAAGTGCGGAATCGACCGAAGGTCGGCCGACAGCCAAGCCTGGCCGTGGCCCGTCAAAATTCAAGCCCGGGGGCAAGCCAAAGCCACATCGCGCAAATTATGATGATGGCAATCAGTCCTTCAAGCGGGTTAAGCGCAAGGGGCCGCGTCAGGGTTCGTAACCCGGACGCCTTGCCGATTATATTCCGTACTTCAGTGAAAGACAGGCGGTCTAGGGCTCAACGACATTGTTGAGATAGATCGTCTGTCCCAAACCTTGCAGGCTTGCATCATTGGGTCCGATCATCGAGCTGACAAAAATCGCCACCTCGATTTGTTCCGGCAATATCATGAGCAATGCCTGTTCGCTCTGCATACCGGCTCCCCAATATCCGGGTTTGAAATAAAATCGACCCGCCGGTGATGGGCGCCCATTGACCTGACTGTTTAGACCATAAGACGCATTGAAAATTTCTAGCGCCCGTGTTGGCGCCACAATTCCGCCGCCGCGACGAAATTCGCCGACGACATCCAGCAATTCATCTGGCGACATATGCCAAGCGACTCCGCCCGCTTGCCCGAAAAGAGCTGTTCCGCCCGATTGCCCGACAACAGTTTCACTGGAGTCCCAGCCCGTCCCATTGTCATTCCAAGCGTAGGCGCGAGCGCTGTCAGCGGTATTATCAAGCGTCGGACCATTAACCCCGGCAGGCGCAAAGACGTTCTGCTCAATGTAATTGGCATAACTCAAAATCGTGATCCAATTCCACATCAGATCATTGGTGGCCCCGAAGTCGGCATCGGTGTCGATATTACCGGCAATCGTCGCCATCAAAATTCGGCAGAGAGCAAAATTTGCATTGGAATACCCTGAATTCATACCCGGATTATTCACGCCTGCCGCGATCAAAGACCGCATCCGTCCGAAAGAGGCATCTGAATTGTTGCCTGTCACAATACCGGAACGATGATTCATCAGGTGCGCAAACGTGATATTCTCCACGCCCGGCCCGGTCTGCCAGTAATCTGGCAAATAGCTGATGATCGGCGTGTTGTAGTCAATTCCTTCAGCATCCAGCAAATGGGTCAATCCCATCGCCGTGATAAATTTCGAGATCGAGACGATGTGCTGACGGCGGTCGGGGCCCCAGGGAAGCCCTGAGTCTGCAGGGGTCTGCGCCCAATTCCACTGAAGGGTATAAATTGTCTCGCCATTTCGGCGCATCCGCATCTCATAGCCTCGCACGCTATTTTCGAGAGCGGCGTGCAAATCGTCAGCAAAGCCCTGAACATCCAGATAGGGCTGTGGTGGCGTTGTAAATGAATCTGCAGGAGATGGACGAGCCGTTGGACGTCTCAACACCGGACTGACATTCTCAACCCGTGCAATAGCTCTGGCAGTGAGAGAGTTGATGGTCGCTCGCCCTGCGCTCTGCCCTGGATTAGCTAGCGCGCTCAACTCGTCAGCACTCATGAGGCGGTCGGTCTCATCTGGTTGATCGCCTTCGCGCCCTACCCTCAAAGGTGTCAACGCATCAACAGGCGCGCGCCGGGCGGCAGCTCGTGTATCAATATTTCTGACATGGTCACTCAACTCGGCTTGCACGGCCTCGTCTCTCAATGCCTCGCGAACTGTCGCTGGTTGTACCTGGACACTGGTGATTACCTGCCGCTGTGGCCGTTCTGTTCGCGAACGCTGTGCATCCGCAACACCCAATGGCAAAATCAGGGCACCAACTAACAAGCTGACTCCAATAAGAGTTTTCATAAATATTCCCCTATGGCATGTGTAAATTCAGATAAATCTTGTTTCAGGATACATTTCACAACAGCATGCAGCAATGCTGTTCTTTTAATATTTTGAATTTGCGTGATTATTACAAAACGCTCCCACGTCGGATCAATTCTGGAATTCACGCAACCTGTTCTTAACAGATCGAGGACGGACATGGGTCGATTTGTGCGACGAATTACTTCTGTCCTTCATCAACTGATATCCACGAAAAAACCTGCGAGACGGATTGAGCAATAATTCCTATAACGTCCACAATTCAAAGGAGAACGCTCTTGGACGATGTAAGCCGACCGCAAACAGATCTGCCGCCTCCTGGCGCCCCCGATATTGAAATTGCCCGTGCGGCCCACATGCGGCCCATTCTTGAGCTCGCCCATGAAAAGTTGGGTATTCCATCAAGCGCGTTAGAGCCTTACGGCCATTACAAGGCGAAGGTCTCACACGATTATATTGCGTCCTTGAAAGACCGTCCGCGTGGAAAGTTGGTGCTGGTGACAGCGATAACCCCGACACCAGCGGGTGAAGGCAAGACGACGACGAGCGTGGGATTGAATGACGGACTAAACCATATTGGCGCGCAATCAGTTGTTTGCTTGCGCGAACCATCTCTGGGGCCATGTTTTGGCATGAAGGGCGGCGCCGCTGGTGGCGGTCGCGCTCAAGTGATCCCGATGGAAGATATCAATCTCCATTTCAACGGTGATTTTCACGCCATTACATCGGCTCATAACCTTCTCTCGGCCATGATCGATAATCACATTCAGTGGGGGCGTGAGCCAGAACTTGATCCACGGCGCATCACTTGGAAGCGCGTTCTGGACATGAATGACCGGGCTCTGCGCAATATCACCATCGGCCTTGGCGGCCCTGCACATGGTATTCCGCGCGAAGACGGCTTCGACATTACAGTGGCGTCTGAAGTCATGGCGATTTTTTGCCTCGCAGACAGCTTGAAAGATCTTCAAAAACGAATTGGCGAGATGATCGTCGGCTATACGCGCGAACGAACCCCGGTTACCGCAAGCGATATTGGCGCAGATGGCGCCATGGCGGTTCTTTTGAAAGACGCGTTCCAACCCAATCTGGTGCAATCGATCGAGCATGCCCCGGCTTTCATTCATGGCGGCCCATTCGGGAATATCGCCCATGGGTGCAATTCGGTTATGGCCACCAAATCAGCGCTGGCATTGAGCGATATTGTTGTGACGGAAGCGGGTTTTGGCGCTGATCTCGGAGCGGAAAAATTCTTCGACATCAAATGCCGACAGTCAGGATTGCGCCCGGATGCCGTGGTTCTGGTTTGTACGATCCGCGCCTTGAAAATGCAGGGCGGCGTCAAAAAGACCGATCTGGACGCAGTTGACCCTGGCGCCGTTCGGCGTGGCGGCGTCAATCTGAAGCGCCATGTAGAGAATTTGAAACAATTCGGTACCGAGCCCATCATTGCGATCAACCACTTCATAAAGGATAGCGAAGCGGAAGTGGACGCGGTGCTGGAACTATGTGCGGAGCTAGGTGTGAAAGCCGAGATATCGCGACATTGGGCCGAAGGCGGAACCGGTGCAGCCGATCTTGCACGAGCCGTTTTGGATCGTCTGGAAGCCGGATCACCTGACGTCGAACTGATATATCCCGATGACATGAGTCTCGAGGAAAAGGTGCGTACCGTCGCGCAGAAAATATACCGCGCAACCGACATCCAACTGGCAGCTCCGGCCCGCAAATCTCTCGAACAATTCGAGGCGATGGGGTACGGGCATTTGCCGGTCTGTATCGCCAAGACACAATACAGTTTTTCCGCCGACCCGACGCTGATTGGAGCGGCAGAGGGTCATGTTTTACCTGTTCGCGAAGCGAAGCTGTCTGCTGGTGCCGGATTTGTTGTCGCCGTCTGCGGAGACATCATGACCATGCCTGGATTGCCACGGAATCCGGCAGCATTGAATATTCGTCTTGATGAAGACGGTTTGATACAGGGTTTGTCCTGATCAGCGTGCGGCGGCGAGCTTCTTAACGGCTTCCAGAACCACGGGCTGAAAAGCTTTTGGTTCCTGATTGGCTTTTTCCAGAAGTGCCGCCCGCATGCGCGGATCCCAAAAACTCCGAATATGTTCGGCGATGCCCTCTACGCTGGCATCGTGTCCGTATGGCGCGAAAAATTCAGCAATCTGTTTGGTCATTCGGATCAAGTTGTCATCTGTCATTTCAAACTCCTTTTCCAAACATCGCAACGCTGTTGTTTTCACCGCGGCAAGCCAACGTCAGACCAACCGCCTCGGCCAAATCCAATGCCAGGCCGGTGGGAGCCGAAATGGTCGCGAGCAGGGCGGCATTGGTCAATGCCGCTTTAGCAACCAACTCAAAGCTGCATCGGCTGGACATAACGATAAACCCGTCATCGGTCATCCGGCCCGCGCGAAACAAAGCCCCGATCAGCTTATCGAGCGCATTGTGCCGGCCTACATCTTCGCGAACCAACAGCAATTCACCATCCGGCGCACACCATGCCGCAGCATGGACACTCCGCGTGACGACATTGAGCGGTTGGTGCAACTTCAATTGAGCAAAGGCTTTTTGGACGGCATCGGGCGCAATATCTGCCCGCTCAACGTCAGGCCTGTCGGGTCGACGCAATGCGTCGGCCAAAGTTTCAACACCGCACAGCCCGCACCCCGTCGTGCCGTCCAGAGTCCGGTGCCGCATGGCTCCATTTTTTAACAATTCAGGGGCCAATTTAATACTGGCGGTTATGCCTTCCGGATAGGTCTGGATGTCGATATCCGCATCCGGGATGGAGGACACAATCAGGCCTTCCGTGAAGGCCAGCCCCAAAGCCAGATCGGCGATATCAGCTGGCGTCGCCATCATCACCGTCCACGGTTGATCGTTGAAACCAATCTCAACGGCGATTTCTTCGGCGATGCCCCAATCAACTCCCGAAGCACCGGCTTTGACCGTTCGCCACGCTGCCGATGTTTTTTTACTCTGCGGCATCAATTCGGCTCGATTTTTTGCGTCGCTCTTCGCGCCTCTGACGCCACGCGGATGGCATGTTCGACGGCGCAACCTCGACAGCCGTCACCTTGTATTCTGGACAATTCGTCGCCCAATCCGACAATTCCGTCGTGACCACATTGGCTCCACTCTCGGGGTGGTGGAAGGTGGTGTAGACGACACCTGGCGGCACGCGGTCAGTGATCACGGCATGCAGCGTGGTCGATCCCTTGCGGCTGGACAGCGCAATCAGATCGCCTTCGCGCACGCCGCGGGTTTCAGCGTCCGAAGGGTGAATTTCCAACACATCTTCATCATGCCATTTGGAATTTTCTGTCCGCCGTGTCTGCGCACCAACATTATACTGGGATAGTATGCGCCCTGTGGTCAGAAGCAGCGGAAAATGCCGGTTGGACCGCTCTTCTGTCGGCACAAAGGCGGTCAGCATGAACTGACCCTCACCGCGCGCAAATCCATCGCGGTGCATGGTGGGCGTTCCGTCCGGCATGGCATCATTACACGGCCACTGGACGGAGCCTTTTGCATCAAGCTTAGCAAAGCTGACGCCTGCGAATGCCGGTGTCATCGCCGCAATTTCATCCATGATGGCCGCCGCATCCGGATATGACATGTCATAGCCCATCGCATTTGCAAAACGGCAAACCGTCTCCCATTCCGACAGGCCTTGCAGAGGCGGCTTCACCGGACGGACGCGGTTAATGCGCCTCTCGGCATTGGTGAAAGTGCCATCCTTTTCAAGAAATGACGTGCCGGGAAGGAAGACATGCGCATAAGTCGCCGTTTCGTTCAGGAATAAATCCTGAACGACCACACACTCCATCGCTTCCAGAGCGGCAACCACGTGCTCGGTATTCGGATCGGACTGGGCCAGATCCTCGCCCTGAATGAACATGCCTTTGAAACTGCCGTCGATCGCCGACGAGAACATGTTCGGAATGCGCAGACCCGGTTCACTATCGAGCGAGACATTCCAGAGTTTTTCAAAACTCTCGCGTGTCGCCGTATCAGAGATATGCCGATAGCCGGGCAATTCATGCGGGAAGGAGCCCATATCACAGGCGCCCTGCACATTATTCTGGCCACGCAGCGGATTGATACCCACGCCCTCACGACCGATATTCCCTGTCGCCATCGCCAGATTGGCAAGGCCCATCACCATGGATGATCCCTGCGAATGCTCGGTCACGCCCAGGCCATAATAGATCGCCGCATTGCCGCCGGTGGCATAGAGGCGCGCGGCCTTGCGGATGTCTTCTGCCGGAACGCCGGACGCCGCTTCCAGCGCTTCGGGGCTATTCGACGTGTCGGAGATAAACGTCTTCCAGCGTTCGAAGGATATATCCTCGCAACGTTCCGCGACAAAAGCCTCATCGACCAGATCCTCGGTCACCACCACATGGGCGAGGGCATTTACGACCGCGACATTGGTTCCTGGTTGAAGCTGGAGGTGGTGCTCGGCTTTGATGTGCGGGGTTTTGACCAAATCTATCCGGCGCGGATCAATCACGATCAGACGCGCACCTTCACGCAGGCGTTTCTTCATTCGCGAGGCAAAGACCGGGTGCGCATCAGTGGGGTTGGCCCCGCACACCAGGATGACATCGGCCTGCTCGACCGACTTGAAGTTTTGTGTCCCGGCGGACGTACCAAACGTCTGTTTCAGACCATAGCCGGTCGGTGAATGACAAACCCGCGCACATGTATCGACATTGTTGTTCGCAAATGCTGCACGGATCATTTTCTGGACGACATAGACCTCTTCATTCGTGCACCGCGAAGACGTCACGCCGCCGATCGCACCAACACCATGCTGGGCCTGAATGGTCTTGAATTTCGTCGCCGCAAATTCAATCGCCTCTTCCCAATCGACTTCCTTCCACGGCTGATCAATCGCGTCGCGAACCATCGGTTTGAGTATGCGGTCCTGATGGGTGGCATACCCCCACGCAAAACGCCCTTTGACGCAGGAATGACCGGAATTGGCACCGCCATGCTTGTGCGGCGTCATGCGGACAACATCTCCGCCTTTCAATTCAGCTTCAAAAGAACACCCCACACCGCAATAGGCGCAGGTTGTCAGAACGCTGTGATCCGGTTGACCGTGGTCGATAATGGTCTTTTCGGTCAGGGTCGCGGTCGGGCACGCTTGCACACACGCACCGCAAGACACGCATTCAGAATCGAAAAAGGGCTGAGACACGCTGGCGGAAATGCCGGAATCAAAACCGCGACCTTCAACGGTCAGCGCCAGCGTGCCCTGAATTTCATCGCAAGCGCGAACACAGCGCGAGCAGACGATGCATTTCGACGCGTCGAAGTCAAAATACGGATTGGACGTATCGGTTTCGAGATCGAGATGGTTTTCACCGGCATAACCATAGCGCACATCGCGCAAGCCAACTTGCCCGGCTCGGTCCTGCAATTCGCAATCGCCATTCGCGGCGCAGGTCAAGCAATCGAGCGGATGATCGGAGATGTAGAGTTCCATCACGCCGCGTCGCAGCTTCGCCAATCGATCGGTCTGAGTCTGCACTGACATACCGTCTTCAACCGGCGTCGTGCAGGAAGCTGGCGTACCTTTGCGGCCATCAATCTCGACAAGACACAGTCGACATGAGCCAAAGGCCTTGAGCGAATCCGTTGCGCACAATTTGGGAATATCCGTGCCCGCGAGCGCAGCAGCACGCATCACGGAAATGCCTTCAGGCACGTCAATGCTACGCCCATCAATGACAACCGAGATGGTTGTCTCGCTGCTCGATGGCGGCGTTCCAAAATCCTTGTCGAGCATGGCATTCAGGAGGTTATGTGTGGAATTTGGCATTTCTTATTCCACTCCGCTCGGCGCAAAATCTTCAGGAAAATGCGCGATTGCACTGCGCACCGGCATTGGCGTCAGACCGCCCATCGCACACAGCGATCCATCGACCATCACTTCGGCGAGATCTTCGACCAGAGCGATATTGGCATCCACATTCTCGCCTATGCGAATTTTCGCTATTGTTTCAGCACCGCGCACCGCACCAACCCGACAGGGCGTGCATTTTCCGCACGATTCTTCAGCACAAAACTCGAACGCAAATTGCGCCATTTCGGCCATATCTACACTGTCATCAAACACGGTCAGCCCGCCATGACCGAGCATCGCTCCAATCCCGGCCAACGCTTCATAGGTCATCGGCGTATCGAACTGGCTTTCCGGAATATACGCCCCCAACGGACCACCCGCCTGCACGGCGCGAACCGGGCGCTCGGACAAAGTACCGCCTCCATAATCCTCAATCAGTTCTCGCAGCGAGACGCCAAACGGTGCTTCGACCAGTCCGCCCCGACGCACATTCCCGGCCAGTTGAAAGGGTTGGGTTCCCGCGGAGCGCCCTTCGCCCAGCGCGGCATAACCACCGGGCCCGGGTTCCCCGGACAGGATCATCGGCACGCTCGCCAGAGTAAGCACATTATTCACAATCGTCGGCTGACCAAACAGACCTGAAAACGCCGGAATTGGTGGCTTGGCGCGCACTTCGCCTCGCTTGCCTTCCAGGCTCTCCAGCATCGAGCTTTCTTCACCGCAGATATACGCCCCCGCACCGCGCCGCAGCGTGATATCAAACGCCCGGCCCGAGCCGAGAATATCAGCGCCTAAAAACCCGCCATCGCGGGCGATGTCTATCGCTTTGCCAAACGTGTTGATCGCATCAGGATATTCGGACCGCAGATAGATGAAGCCGTGCTCTGCGCCGGTGGCCATGCCCGCAATCACCATGCCCTCGATCAAGGTGAAGGGGTCGCCCTCCATGATCATGCGATCCGCAAAGGCCCCAGAATCGCCCTCATCGGCATTGCAGCAGATATATTTCGGTGTGCGCGTTTCGCCCAAAACGGTTTTCCATTTGATCCCGGCGGGAAAGCCCGCGCCACCACGCCCGCGCAATCCGGACTGCAAGACGGCTTCAATAATCTCTGATGGTGCCATAGCGGCGGCTCGTCTGAGACCAACCCAACCGCCATTTGCCGCATAATCATTCAGATCCAACGGCGCGATCACCCCGCAACGGCGGAACGTCACCCGCGTCTGGCGCGCCAGAAAATCAATCTCCTCGACCCGGCCAACGCACAAGGCATGATCGCCGCCCGTTAAGAGCCCGGTATCAAGCAGCGCCGGAACATCACTGGCCTCGACGGGTCCGTAACCGATGCGCGTGCCGTCAATCTCGACTTCCACCAGAGGCTCCAGCCAAAACAGTCCACGAGACCCGTTGCGCTTGACCCGCACTGAAAGGCCGCGCGCGGCTGCCTCGGCAGCGATCGTCTCCGCGACAGCATCGGCCCCGACAGAACGCGCCGCAGAATCGCAAGGAACATAGATCGTGACGGGATCGGTCATGCGTCTCCCCTCTCGATGGCATCGACAATCTTGTCGGCATCAGCGCGGCCAATCAGGCGCTCGCCCACCATGGCAGCAGGCGCGAGCGCGCAATTTCCAAGGCAATAAACCGGCTCCAGCGAGACATCACCGGACGGGCTGGTCTCGCCAAACCCGGCAGAAAGGCGCGTCTCCACGGCTTTCGCCAAAGCATCAGCACCCACCGCCTTACAGGCTTCTGCCCGGCACAATTTCACGCAGGTCCGGCCTTTTGGCGTCGTCGAGAAATCCGAATAGAAGGACCGCACCCCATGCACTTCGGCACGTGACAAATTCAGCGCCTCGGCAATGGGCGCAATATCAGCGTCTGCCACACATCCGCGCTCGGTTTGAAGATCGATCAGTATTTCAATCAGCGCATCGGGGCGGTTTTCATACCGCGCACAGATCGCCATCAGGCCATCATCGCGATCGATACCGGTGGTTTCGTCTACACGCACCATCATGCCTCCCCGACATTTCTGGATGAATTACCAGCCTAGAGCGAACCGCCTCAGCTTTCCAAGGGTTTCACTGATCAGAAGCTACCCAATTGCAATCCGGCCCCCAATGCTGTCAGATTTGGCACAAGCGAGGGGATTGAGATTATGAAAATTGTATGGCGTTTAACTGCGGCGGCTTTGACGGCTATCGCGCTGTCTTCGGCATCCTCGGCGCAATCGGGAAATGCTCTGGCCGGCGATGAAGTTATCGCCCGGTTACAGAGCCAAGGCATATCAGCCCCCGCCCCTGCGCCGGACCGCCAGAACGGCAGCGGGCCTTTCGAGCGCCTCGTCATTCGCGGCGCGATCATGATTGATGGTACAGGCTCACCACCCGTTGGGCCGGTAG
>Ga0316204_10006901_pt1 | contig 17044 bp, 8 predicted proteins | sample 6monrhotite_MG_2_FD_205661 | JGI IMG/M metagenome (GOLD analysis project Ga0316204, IMG submission 205661) | Microbial mat bacterial communities from mineral coupon in-situ incubated in ocean water Damariscotta River, Maine, United States -... | ecosystem: Environmental > Aquatic > Marine >... | reverse complement strand
AATTTCGGCGACGATCATCCTAATTGGGATAGGATCATTATATATGAATGGGTTAAATTATGGTGTAGACTTTGTTGGAGGAAGATCTTATGTTGTAAAATTTGAAAAACCTACAAATGCTTCTGAAGTTGCAAATACCTTAAAAGATGTATTTGGAAGTGCTCCAGAAGTAAAAACGTATGGTGAAGCAAGTCAATTAAAAGTGACTACAAAATATAAAATTGAGGAGGAAGGGAATACTATTGATGACGAAGTACAAGAATTATTGTACAAAGGCTTATTAACACAATACCTCCCTGAAACTTTAACTTTAGATGAATTTAAACCTGGATATGAAGGTGAAAATAAAGTGGGAATTATGAGTTCTATAAAAGTTGAACCAACTATTGCCGATGATATTAAAACAGCTGCAGGATGGGCTATATTAGGTTCATTATTAGTTGTTTTCTTATACATACTATTAAGATTTAGAAAATGGCAATACAGTTTAGGTGCTGTTGTTGCGGTATTCCATGATGTATTAATTGTATTAGCATTATTTTCATTATTCTACAAAGTCTTACCATTTGATATGGAGATTGGACAATCATTTATAGCCGCCATACTTACTGTTGTTGGTTACTCCCTGAATGATACGGTGGTGATTTTTGATAGAATTAGAGAGTTTGCTGGTATTCATACTACTTGGAAATTTAATACTGTAATTGATAAAGCCCTTAGTTCAACACTGGGTAGAACAATTAATACTTCTTTAACAACTCTAGTCGTATTATTTGCAATCTTCTTATTTGGTGGTGACTCTATTAAAGGGTTTATGTTCGCCTTAATTGTTGGTGTTATTGTTGGTACTTACTCATCATTATTTATTGCATCACCATTAATGTATGATACGGTAAAAAAATTAGATAAAAAGAAAAGCTAAGCTAGTTTATACTTATAAAAAAACCGTTTTGAGTTTTCAAAACGGTTTTTTTAATTAATAGCAAAAAATAAAATAAGATTACAACTAAAATTATATTTGGATTCTTAAATTTGTAGAAAAGAGACACAATGGGTATTATAAAACTTCACGACAAGTATTTTAAAGCATACATTTCAGAGAAAAAAATTGCTAAAGCAATTAAAGAACTAGTAAAACAAGTATCTGAAGATTGTAAAGATGAGATTCCTTTATTTATAGGTATTTTAAATGGATCGTTTATGTTTGCAGCAGATTTTGTACGTGAATATAATTACAATTGTGAAGTTTCATTTGTTAAATTAGCATCATATCAAGGAACAAATTCAACAGGAAAAATAAAGCAACTTGTTGGAATTAATGAAAATTTAGAGGGACGAACTGTTGTTATTTTAGAAGATATTATTGATACTGGAAATACACTTCAAGAAATTTATGACATTTTTAGAGATAAAAAATTAAAACAATTAAAAATAGCAACGCTATTTTTTAAACCAGATGTGTTTAAGAAAGAATTACCTATAGATTATATAGGTATTTCAATCCCCGATGAATTCATTGTTGGTTATGGACTAGATTATAATGGATTGGGTAGAAATTTATCAAGCATCTTCCAAATTACTCCGAAGCCAACAATTAAAAACATTCTATTATTTGGCCCTCCAGGTGTAGGTAAAGGTACGCAAGCCGACTTATTAAAGGCAAAATACAATTTAGTACATGTATCAACAGGTGACGTATTTAGATCTCATATGAAGCGTGAAACAAAACTTGGTATCCTTGCAAAATCATATATTGACAAAGGTAATTTAGTGCCTGACGATGTTACCATCAAAATGCTGAAACAAGTAGTTCAAAAATTACCACCTTCTAACGGAATTATTTTTGATGGCTTTCCTCGAACAAAAGCACAAGCTATTGCATTAGATGAACTTTTAGAAGAAAAAGGAGAAACTGTTGGAGGTATGCTTACCATTGATGTTCCTACGAGTTTATTAATTGCTCGTTTATTAGAGCGAGGTAAAACTAGTGGAAGATCCGATGATCAAGATGAAAATAAAATCTTGAATAGATTCAACGAATACTATACAAAAACTGAAATTTTAAAAGAATACTATCAAGCACAAAATAAATATTTTGGGGTAGATGGTGTTGGAGAAATTAGTGAAATTACCAAACGTTTAAGTGACGTTTTTGATAAACTGTAAATAATGACTGAAGGAAATTTTGTTGATTTTACCAAAATATATGCTAGTTCTGGAAATGGCGGTGGCGGATCTGTCCATTTGCATAGAGAAAAGTATATTACTAAGGGTGGCCCAGACGGTGGTGATGGTGGACGAGGTGGCCATATCATTATGCGTGCGGACCCTAATTTATGGACACTTTTTCATTTAAAATTCAATAAGCATTTTAGAGCCGAACACGGTGGTCACGGTGGAAAATCAAGAAGTACCGGTAAAGATGGATCTGATGTATACATCAATGTACCCCTTGGAACTATTGTTCGAAATACAGAAACTCAAGAAATTATTTTTGAAATTACAAAGGAACATACAGAACAAATTCTACTAGATGGTGGAAAAGGAGGTCTTGGAAACTGGAATTTTAAATCCTCCACAAACCAAACACCTAGATATGCTCAGCCAGGAATTGAAGGCAAAGAATCTTGGTTTCAGCTGGAACTAAAGTTACTCGCTGATGTTGGCTTAGTTGGTTTTCCAAATGCTGGAAAATCTACACTATTATCAGTTGTTACAGCTGCGAAACCTAAAATTGCCGACTACGCTTTTACTACCTTAAAACCGAATTTAGGGATTGTTCAATACAGAGATTTTCAAACATTTGTAATGGCTGATATTCCAGGTATAATTGAGGGTGCTGCTGAAGGTAAAGGACTTGGCCATCGTTTTTTAAGACATATTGAGCGGAATTCAATTTTATTATTTTTAGTCCCAGCTGACTCTGACGATATTCAAAAAGAATATAAAATTTTACTAAACGAATTAAAACAGCATAATCCTGAATTGTTAGATAAAAGTAGATTATTAGCAATTTCTAAATCTGACATGCTAGATGATGAGTTAAAAGAAGAAATTAAAAAAGAACTACCTATTGGAATTCAAACACTTTTTATCTCGTCAATAGCTCAACAAGGTTTGATTGAATTAAAAGACACCTTGTGGAAAATGCTAAACGATTAATTAATTTTTCAAAACAATTGGTAAGGTAAACTCTGTCGCAACTGGCATATTCCTTTTTATAGCCGGCTGTAATATTGGTAAATTTTGTAAACTTAGGTTTAAAATACTATCAAATTCAGGAAATTGATTCTTCGTAATTTCTGAAATTTCAAGGGACGCCAAACTAGTTTTTCCTAAAATATCAATTTTTAATTTAACTAAAATAGTATCATTAATCACTTCGTTAGAATTTAATGTGTATTTCTTTAATGAAGCGTTAATATGTTGTGCAATTTCCAATTGAAAACAAATTTGTTGTTTTTCTCTTGATGGTATGTCTTTGCACTTCGGAAATAAAGGAAAGGCATCTACAACATTAAAATCAACTACAGTATCTATTTCCTGTATAGGTCCACTTTTCCATTTATTTTCAAAATAGTTGCAGGATACGAGAAGTAACGCACACAAAAAATGTACAAATAATTTTTTCAACATAAATTATATTTCCATTAGTGAAAATACAACATTTTATCAATAGCTAGAAATTTGAACTAAAAAAACACCTTAAAATTTATAATTTAAAGTGTTTTTTTATTCAATTAATAAATAGTTCTTAAAGAAGAGAGTTTATAATTCTCCTCTACGCTCTATTAATTCAGCCTTTATTTCCCTCGCCTTCTTCTCGTTTAAACTATAGCTAATCATTACCCAAATAGCCGCTCCAGCCGTAAAAGCAGGAATTAAAACGTCTGCAATTCTCAAATTTGTCATAGTTTCCAAAGATTGAGTTGGAGCATCTGGTATAAAACCTACCAATTTTAACACTAAACCTCCTAATACTAAAGCTATAGCTTGTCCCAATTTAACCATCCACCAATAAATTGCTCCAAATGTACCTTCTTTTCGAGGCATACCATTATTTAATTCATCTAAATCACAAACATCTGCAGTCATACTCATCATCAAAGTAAATAACCCTCCAAGTCCAAAAGCCATTAATGGTAACGGAAGAAATATAAGCCATGGTGCTCCTTGACTTGTATCAATACTAAACCAAGACATCCCTACAGTTTCGAGATATGGATTCAAAAAGTCAAATATAGCTCCCACACCGTTATTCAGACTTTGTCCAAACGCAGTTTGATTAAAACGCTCATTCAATGAAGTATCAAATCCCCACCATTTCAAAATATATCCAATAATGGACAGCACTGTAGATATAATAAAAGCTTTTCGTTTTCCCCACTTATTTGACATCGCTGAAATAATAGGAATTACTACAAATGCCGTTAAAACAGCAGTGATAGTTGAAAACCAAGCAGGCCAAGTACCCGCCATACCATAATCTCCATTATACATATAGAATACGATAATATAAAAACTAAATGCAGCCACCATTTGAAATCCATTAAAAACTAAAAAGGTTGCGCCACAAAGTTTCATAAATGGCTTATTTTTAATAACTTGTACTATTCCACTCCAAAGATCTTTTAAATTAGAAGCCAATGATTTAAAGGAAAGTTCTTTTCTATTTTCCATATGAGAAGAATCTATACCTTTACAAAAAATAGCAGGTAGAACTCCTAAAACAATACAAAAAGCAGCCACTATTGTAGACATCTGTCGAACTCCTTCCGCTTGATCTGAAAACAACTCCGGATCTGCAATAATAACCCAAAACCACGGTACAATCATCCATGCAACTTGACCAATAGTATTTGCAAATGCCATTAATCTAGTTCGTTCATTATAATCAGATGTCATTTCATAGCCTAGTCCAACTAATGGAGTCGCATACATCGTATTTCCAATAAGAAATATTAATGATAAAATAAGAAAATACCAAAAATTATAGGTTTGCCCATTTTCCGCATCTAACTGCCACAAAGCGGCAAATAGCAGTCCACTCAAAATGGCACCAACAAAAATATACGGCCTCCTTCGTCCCCATCTAGATTTTGTATTATCCGAAATAAACCCCATAATTGGGTCGGTAATAGCATCAAATAATCGAGGAAGACCTCCTAATAAACCAGCTAAAAACGGATCCATTCCGAATGCTGTTAATAAAAAGAACATAAAAAACCCTAAGGCACCTGGCAATAAGTTTAGTACAAATTGACCTGAACCAAAAGCCCATTTTTGTACAAAGGGTACTTTATCTTTAGCCGCTGTTTCGTATTGAGACATAATTATTTTTAATTTAGTTATTTATTAATTTGAATGAATTAAATTATAATTTTTTATTTAACACTGTTACTAAGAAATTTAATGATGACGGTCTTGGTTTTGTATCCAAGACCGTCATTTTCTATTTATTTGTATAGATAAATATTGTCATACCAAACATTAGTTAAATTGGCAGTTGTTATACCAATCTGAGCAATATCGCTTCGTGTTAAATTATTTGCAACAATACCCCCTAAAGAAGTGATGTCTATATCCACAGAAACCCATACACCAGCTTCTATTCCTGGGGTTGTACCTGTATTAATATTTACTTCTAAGGCAGAGGCTTCACCTCCACCTCCTCCAAAATCAATTAGTTTAACATTGAAAACATCACCTATGAGATTAGTATCGTTAGTATAAAAATCGAAATGAATATGTGTGAATGAAGATAAATCCTTCCTATTACTTGCAAAATCTATTCCATGACATTCTATTCCCGAATTCTTCTTTAGCATATTATTACCATCTACTAGTACTTCAGTTACTGCAGCGCCTCCACACCAACCAGCGTCAAAATTATCAATATTAATGTCAGAATATGCATCACTATAGATAGATACAACATCTGCAACATTTCTAGTAGGTGGAGTTGGTGCAGCTACACCTGGACCATCACCACCGCCAGAGCTACCATTACTGCATAATCTTATATTGTCAAATTGAATAGTCCAATCTCCAGTACCATCGCCGGCTGTACCATTATCCATAATAAGGGTGATTGCTGTTACTGCACCAACATTACCTGATACTGAACTAAAATCATATTGTATTGTTTCCCAGCCAGTTCCTGAAGTAGGAACAATAAGTTCTATTCCTAATCCTTCTAACTTAAATAGTAGTTGTCTAACTGATTGAGATGAAACATCAATGGAAAATACTCCTGCATTAAAATCTATATTAGAATCTAAACCTATTGTTATACCTGCAAATACTTCGCCCGTGTTCTTAACATATTGTGCTACGTTCGCACTTGTATTTATTGATGTATCTGGGTTTGCTTCAATGGTACCAGCACCACCTCCAAAATTACCAAATATAGAGTTGTCGGATGACTCAAAATCATTAATCAAATCTCCTCCATCACAAGCTACAAGAGATCCTCCACCTCCACCAGAATCACCATTACTACATAATCTTATATTGTCAAATTGAATGGTCCAATCTCCAGTGCCATCACCAGCTGTACCATTATCCATAATAAGAGTGATTGCTGTTACTTCACCAACATTTCCTGGCAATGAACTAAAATCATATTGTATTGTTTCCCAGCCAGTTCCTGAAGTAGGAACAATAAGTTCTATTCCTAATCCTTCTAGCTTAAATAGGAGTTGTCTAACTGATTGAGATGAAACATCAATGGAAAATACTCCTGCATTAAAATCTATATTAGAGTCTAAACCAATTGTTATACCTGCAAATACTTCACCTGCATTTTTAACATATTGAGCTACGTTAGCACTTGTATTTACTGAGATATCAGTGTTTGTTTCTATTGTACCAACACCACCTCCAAAACCAGAAAATATAGAGTTGTCTGATGATTCAAAATCATTAATCAAATCTCCACCATCACAGGCTACCAGAGATCCACCTCCACCACCGCTTCCTTCGCCGTAAAGTTTGAAATCATCAATATAGTATGTCTCTGTTGTATTTGTATTCAATTCAAAGAATAATATGATTTTATCATATTTATTGCTTTCGCTTCCTGGGAAGTCAAAAGTTAACTCTTCCCAAGCACTCCCTGTGCTTGTGACAGCTCCTACTTCAGTGTTAATATTCGTGTCTGTTTTATCTTCAAGTTTTACTAAAACATTTGTTCCTGCATTTGGCGACCAAACTTTTAGCTTGAATCCTGCATTTGAAGTAAAATCGAATTTAGCATCAAATTCAATTTGATTATTCGCAAATAAATCTACTCCATCTCTATCAATTTGACCAACATTGCAAGAATTGTTAATATCATTCTCGAAATCTGGATTTAAGACGTACGATAATTGCGCATTAAAAGAGCCTATAGTACTAGTAGGGTCTGTTTGGAATGTTAAATTAAAATCGGATGCATCGAGTGACTGTTCTGTTTCATCAGTACATGGGTCTGGAGGAGTTTCAACTTGAGTAATATCATCAAGATAAAATGTTCCGGCTGTGGTACCAGGACCATCAACAAACATTGTTATTCTCGAATAGTTATCAGATGAATTAAAACTAAATACAATTGTTTCCCATCCAGTGCCACCATGGCTTGCTGTAGCTTCTATTGGAGCCGCTGAACCTTCTTCAAGTTTCATTAAAATATCTAGAGCTGAATCAGCCCAAAAATTAATAGATATACTTCCTTGGGTACTTAAATCTATTGGGGAACCTAGATCAAAAAAGAAACCTTCAAAAGCTGCTCCTATATTTGTTACAGCTCCCACTTTAGAAGCACTTGTATTCGATCCTGAAAGGTCTGGATTATCAACGATTTCAAAAGAGGCACCTCCAAAGGTTTCGGCATTATAATTTGTGTTTTCCCCGTCAAAAGAAATTGGCAGAGTTGCTATTTCAGGAATTGAAATAGTTATTTCATCTTCAAACATATCAGAGGCACCAGCAGGATTCGTTGCTTCTAACGTTATAGTATAAACACCATTTTCATATGTTTTAATGGGGTTAATTTCCGTTGAATTCGAACCATCCCCAAAATCCCATGAATACGTTCTTGAATTTTCAGAAATATTGATAAATGTTACCGTGCCTGTATCTGTATTTACAGTGTACGTAAACCCTGCAATAACTTTTGGTAATTCAACATCGTTATCCTCGCATCCGCTTATTGATAGAGTTAAGATTAATATTGTAATTTGCTTAACTCTTTTTAGTAATTTTTTCATTTTTATCAACTATTAATTATTGTCAAAATTTCCTTTATATACTCTAATGTAGTCCACTAACATGGTTTGAGGGAAAACAGTCTCCTCATTTGGAGCACCATCAAAAAGACCACCAACAGCAACATTCAATAATAGATAGAATGGCTGATCATAAACCCAAGTATTCCACTTTTCTCTGTATAATTCTAATTCTACCGAATCTGTATAAATGGTACTGTAAAAATCCTCTGGAAAAGGATCATTTGGCAAGTCACTTGGGGTTATTTGGTTATATAATATATCATCAACATAAAAATTTATATAGTCTGGCCCCCATTCAACTCCATAAACATGAAATCCAGTATCAACACGATCGTTTACCAAGTCATACTCTTTTAAAATAGGTGAACCTCCAAAATAACCAGGTCCATGAATAGCTCCGCTCACTATAGTTGGCTTTGACCCCGCATTTTCAATTATGTCAATTTCACCACAGAACGGCCATTGGAATGTATTAAGGTCATCATCACGTTCTTCTTCTATATTGCTGCCTAACATCCAAAAAGCTGGCCATAGCCCTTTGCCATTCGGGAGCCTAATTCGGGCTTCAAAACGCCCATATTTCTGATCAAATTTCCCTTTTGTTTTCAATCTTCCAGAAGTGTAAAAAGATTCCTCTTTTTCAAGTGCTGATATTATTAAATAACCATTCTGAACTATTACATTTTCAGGGAGGTCTGTGTAAGATTGTAACTCATTATTTCCCCAGCCATTAATACCCGTGCCTAAATCATAAACCCAATAATCAGGATTTGGAGCACCATCTACATCGAACTCATCAGCCCACACCAAATCTGTAAACTTAGCAACGGTTTGAGTTTCATCAGTAGTACAACCAGAGACGATAAAGAATGATATGGCTAAAATAAGATACGTATATCCAATTGCATTTTTTCTCATTCTAAATTTATTTTTTTTATTCATGATTTTATTTTTTTTATTTATCATAGGACACTATCTATAGAAATATATATTATCAACCAAAATATTAGAGATTGTATTATCAGAGATAAAAAACAAAAGACCCAATTGTGAACGATCATTTAGTCCTGAAAAATCTGAAAGTGGAATATCCAGACTAACCCAACCATTGCCAATTAATGTAGAGTCATCAATTGTAAAACTACCGGAAGTTTCGTTTTGTCCAACATCATTCAGTAATAAAAGTCTAATAAAATCTCCAGAATCTAAATCTTCATTTACAAATATATCCACATGAAGATGTGTCATCGCTGTCGCATTAACAGGTGGAACATCGAGAAATGTTCCAATTGCCACAAAATTAAGCTCTGTATAATTTATTACCTCACCACCACCAATAGAAAGTGGTGGGGCACCTCCTTTAGTTGTCTGAAATCCGTCAAGGAAAAAGCCATTGTAATAATCTACTTGCACGTTGGGATATGCATCACTAAAAATAGAAATAACATCACCAGGATTTCTATCTGGAGGCGTTGGTGCAGAATCAAATTCACCTAATGATTCAAAGGAAATTGATCCTTCCGCCAATACCCCATCTAAAATAGCCGTTACTTTGGCCGTACCTGAATCTAAAATTGTAACCATCCCTGTTTCGTTAACTCTTGCTACTTCAGGATTCGTAGAACTGTATGTAAAATAGGAAGGTGCGGCAGAAACTGTTTGATTTAAACCTGATCCCAAATTAAAGGTTTGGGTTCCTGTTATAGGAAAATTATTGCCTATAAAAGTTTCCTGAAATTCATCTACCCCACCTAAAATAGCTGGCCTTGGCTGTGCAATAGTGCCTAATTTTTCAAATTTCAGTTCGTCAATCCAGAAGGTATATCCAGTCCCATTTTCAGGTCCTTCCGCGTACCAAAACATACCTCTTTCTCGAAATAATTTAGATGGATCAGGAATAGGAATAATAATTTTTGTCCAATTTGTTGATAATGGTACATTGTTTAATGTTACAACGTATTTATTTTCTTCAAAATCATTTCCAAAACCTACTTCATTTAAGGTAGCGGACTGAGAAGCTTTAACATAAAAGGTTAAGGCGTCATAATCGGTTAAATCACGTCCTATAGCATCTCTAAAAGTAGCTCCTGCATACGCCCCAGAAGGATCTCCAAAATTTGGCACATCGAATCTCATAGATGCTGTTCCAGAATATTTTTCCTGATCATCTACAGAGAAAGCATCTAATTTAGAATCGCCAAATGGATCATAGCTAAGTCCTCCGCTAAAACCATCAATAAATACTTCAGCAGATGAAGAGAAAGTAGCGAATACAGCCTCATCTGAAAGATCTCTTTCCCATAAGTTACTTTCACAACTAACAGTTATTGTAAAAATAAAACCTGAGAATAGGAATAATTTTAAATAAATATATTTTAAGTTTTTCATTTTTCTAAATTTTTATTTTCCAATATTGATATGTACATAGGTTCTAATTTCCCATTCGGTCCCTTTACCAAATCCAACCGGACTTATAATTGGTGCATCTGCGAATTCAAGCGCCTCATTAGGACTATATCTTGGTGAGAACTGATCTAATGAACGCCAAGTACCTCTTATTCCCATTCTAGTATTTGGTAAAAGGAACCATCCTGGTTTTCCAACAGTTGTTGAAATGTCTAGCATAAATTGCAACGGATAAGTTAGGTTAAAATCTCTATGGTAATCAAAAGGTCCCCAATCATCAATTTTAAAGGAATGTACAAACTTGATCTTTTTGTATAGCAATCTGATATCACCACCAATCCGTGTGATTAACCGATCATCACTACCATTTGCTTGTGCATTACCAGCATATAAATTTGCTATTAAACCAAGTTCAGGATTTACTTTAGATACTATTCGGGTATGAGCTTCCCAAAGGTCTTCAGCTGGCGTAGAGTTAGGAAAAGCAAATAATGAACGATTACTTAAAAAACCAATGGCTGCATCCTGAGCCGTTGGATGATGACGAAATACAAAACCAAGATTCATTGCAAATTTTGCGTTTTCAGCACTGTCGTTGTCCCATTCATAATACCAAGTTCCAGGTGTAGGGTCATAAGTCAATAATAATTCACCAGCAGTTGTTTCTCTATTTGCTCTTACAGCAAAAGGATCGTCAAAAATGTTTCTTAACCTACCTGGCGCTTGAACATCATTTGGTATAGCCGCAACAATAGGTTTTTGCCATAAAAAGTTTGGCGCAATTTGAAACTTACCTACATTGTATGCAAAACCAGTTAAAAAATTGGTTTGATTTCCGCTTCCAGAATCTTTCAATTTCCAACCTGTAAATGTTCTGGTTTGATCTGCACCGCCACTAGCAACTAATCCTTGCATAGCTCCTTGCGCATACCAGTTAAATTTTCCTGCCTGAACGGTTATTTTCGCTTTTGCTCCCCAGTTGTCATTTGAATTTATTTTGTCGTTATAGATGGTATACTTCTCCGAATTCGGGTTGTTTGGATCATAACTTGGATTATCCTGTGCAATTTGGAACAATCTTCCGTTTAAAGGATCACCTCCCCAAATACCTCCAACTTCAATACCTACAGGGCCAATTTCTCTTTCAATATGAAGGGTTGCTCTTCGAGTTTGTGGCATAGGAATAGCGTTGGATGACACAACTTCTCCAAGATCGTCTAAATCTTCATGATAAACCCCAGTAATATTATAATGATTTACCTTAGTGCTGTACTTTAGAAGAATTGCAGGATTCGCTCCCCACCATAATTGAGGACCAAAAGCGATGTCTAATCCATTAAGGACATCTTTTCCTTTTATTTCAATTCCTGATATTACACCATTATAAATGTCGAGGTTAGGACCGTAATTCGCTTCTGGGTATAAACCGAAGAAATCACCATCGTAACCCCAGTGATTATGTCCGGTCCGATAAAATCCTTTGACATCAAATTCCTTGGTCTTCCATTCAAATTCGGCATTATATAGCTGTACACGATCTAAGTCTGTTATAGGAATTGGTCCATCTACACTATTAACAGATACCGAGCGCCCCCTATTTTCATAAAAAAGTTCGTCTATAGGGTTTTCTGCAACATCCCCAAGAATATTAATATTAAAATTAGCCCGCATATTAGGTGCTGGATTTCCTTCTACTCCTATAAAGAAAGATTGCATATGATCAAAACCTAATTGATTTGGGTACACCTCTTCATTTGGATTTGGACTTTCAGGAGTTGTAAGAAGGCTACCTCCCGTGTTATAGGTTGTAAATTCGGCTCTCATATTACTCAATCGAATTTTCGCATTATCTGCGCCAAGCAAAGCCGCTTTATCACCTCTCGCCTTGAGAACCGCATCTGTTAAATTAATTCTCTCAAAGAAATCTTGAATAAATTGTAAATTAATGCCCTCTATAAAAGGATCTAATTGGTGGGCTTCTTTTAATGCATAATAGGCGGCACGTGGGTAAAGATCATAATTACCTCTTTCATTAGTAGGTCCTTTTGCACAAATACCAAACCATTCTTCATTCATATTATTTGCATCTGGAAAAGCAAGATCCCTTCCATAACCTCCATTTGACCAAGAAGCATTGTTATCATGAACATTCGCATTCTCTCTCTTATCAAAACCATATTTCCACCAACCATCACTGAACTGAAAAGTAAAGCCACCAATAGAATTTCCTGATTTTCCAAGACCTGCTGCGTTTTCATAAATCTCTTTCCAGTTTCCAACCATATAATAAGCTTGAGAATATTGATCCTCTTGGTTGTCCATAGCATTGTATGCATCTGCACCAAATTCGGTAAACATCACTGGTAAATCAAGCTTGTCTTTTACTACTTGGAACATATCCCCGAAAGAGATACCCCGATAAGTATTCGTTCCGTAAATATCAATATCAGGACATTCGTCAGCTACAATATCAATAAATAAAACATCTCCGTTACAAATACTCACTGGATGAGATGTATCTACAGATTTGATTATTTTTGCTGCCTCATTCATTAACTTATACATTGGCCTACCTCTTGATTCACCAATAAATTTCTTCTCCTCCTCATCATCTGGAAAATCTTCAGTCTCAGCACCAGCCCAGAATAGACCGTAGTTATTTTCATTACCTAATAAGTAAAGTAGTAAACCAGGCGTGTCTTTATAACTTTTGGCGAGCTCTTCAATTTCGTTCAATAGAAATTCTTGAGTACGCGGTTCTGAATATATGGTTACAGGAGTCCAAACGCCATCTAAAGTCAACCCATATCGTCCAAAAGAATGATTTAACATAGTATAAATCCCATAATTTTCATAAATATACTTAATCCATTTTGCAGGTACACCTGTATATTGACGAATAACATTGACACCCATGTTTTTCAACAAGCCCATTTCAGTATCAAGTCCAGCTTTAATAACAGCATCAGACTTTTTCCAAAAATTGGCGTTCACCGTATTTGTACCAATTGGAATGTAATCCCAATTCATACCATTTATCATAAAGTCCTTTCCATCAACTATTAATTTCATCCCATCATTATTTTTAACAACTTCAACTTTGCTGGATTGCGCAAAAAATGATGTTGAAAATAATAAAACAACTAATATTAAAATTTTGTTTTTCATTTCAGTTATATTTAATTTAAAGTAAAGTAAGTGCAGTTCTCCTCAACTAAATAAAGTTAAATTTAATTTTTTAAATTTTTAAAAAAAACATCTATACATATTGTATACATATTACTAAAGTAGTATTGATATTCAAATATATACGAATAAATAAATTGCTTTCAGTGGGTTTAGAAAGAAATATTAACTGATATTAATAAATACGTTTTATCAACTTTAAATTTTAAAAATTATAAAACTGTATAGATAATGTAGAGGTTATCTAAGAGAAGATTATAATAAATTATAGATAATGTTTTGTTAAAAAAGTGGTGATTTCATCAAATTAACTCAAAAAACGCAAAAGAGTTTAAAAATCAAAAGCTTATCTAAAACGTTTGAAAACAACCTTTTTACAGAATTCATACCTCAAATGGTACATGTATAAAATGTATACTTTTAAAAAAGTAAACTCAACAATATGTATATATAATTAAATTTCTAAAATATAATCAACAAGCCCTTTTTTAGTTGGTAAATTTATTTTTTTACGCAATCTATAACGCTTTATGTCCACACTTCTAGGTGATATATTAAGTAATGATGCTATTTCCTTAGAAGATAGGTTCAATCGTAAGTAAGCACATAGCCTCAATTCATTCGAAGTTAAGTTGGGATGTACTTCTTTTAATTTTTTTAAAAAATTAGTATCAACATTATTAATCGCTTCTTCAAACAATTGCCAATCTTTATTGTCCGATAAATTTTTTTCTATTTTTTTTATGACAGTCTTTACTTCAGCATTCATTTTAATATTTTGTAATTCCTTTTTAATACTAGTTAAAAGCTCATTTTTCTTAATAATACTCATGGCTGCTATTGATAGCTCTTTAGCTTTACTTTCAATCCCTTTTTGAAGCGTTTGATTTTTGAATTCTATCATAGCTTTTGTATTTTCAAGTTCAAGCAAGGCCTTTTCTTGTCTGTTTTTCCTTAACAATATCTCGTTTTGCTTGGTGTAATATCGCTTATAAATTGTATGAATTATAATAACGAATAAAACCAGTAAAATTAAATAAAGCACAAAGGCTAAATTTGTTAAATACCAAGGCTTTTTTATTGTAAAAGAATAGGCTACACTATTTGTTGAATAAGTATTTCCAACTAGTGCTTTCACTTCAAAGGTATAAGCTCCTGGTGGCAAATTATTATAGTTAAAATTAGAAGAGTAATCCCAATTACTCCAATTATTAGATAAGCCTTTTAATCTATGTTGATATTTAATTTCCAAATTCTTATCGAATTGGGGTACACTGTATTCAAAATACAAATTATTTTCAGTAAAACTTAAAGCAGGTGATTCATGAATTGGTAATTGCTTCTTTTTAGCATCTAATTCTTGCTTATATAATGAAGTTATGTGAATAGAATACTCATTAGACGTGAGCTTATCTATATTTAAAGTTGTAAAACCATTGGTGCTTGCTATTAAATATTTTTCATCTTTTAAGTGATTTAAGCTTTCAAAACCCGATACACTTATCCTAGATCTAAATGATTTTTCGACAGGTATATCAATTCTTTTAGCTGTATTAAAAGCATCATATTTTATATAGACAATATTTTTCTCAGAAAAACCCCAAAGTCTATTAACATTATCTGAAATAAGATTTCCTTTTACGGGGTCAGAAGTTTTATACAGCATATTAGACAATAACGTGTCTTTAGAAAACAAATTTCTTGAACTGTTATATTTAAACAAACCATTGCTAGAAGCATGGTAAACTTTATTTCTATAAGCAAATAAACTTGATCTAACCCCGAATTGATCAAACTTAAATAAATCATCAATTGTGTAAAACTCAGGATTTACTTTTAATTTGAACACGCCTATGTATTCGTGATTGATAAGCAACTCATTTTTAGAAATAAATTCAAAGTACCTACTCGAAATATCAAAACCTGTAACTTTATTTCTAAACTTCCAATTGCCATTTGTTTTTTCTAAAACGCTAATTCCATTATAGTTACCTTGTAGCAATAAATTAGGATTTCCAGAAAATTGTTTAATGTCCCATGTTCCTGAAAACTCAGAAATTTTAGTAGCCTTCTCGTTTTCTATTACAAAAGTACCTTCATTATGCCCACATAATAAGGTGTTATCAAAACTTTTTAAACACCAAACTTGACCTTTTGTATTTTCAATAAATTTCAATTCTTCATTAGAATTATAGGGCTTAAAAAATAAACCTTGATTTGTTCCAATAAATAAATTGTCCCTAAAAATAATTGAACTATAAACTGAACCTATTTTTCCTTTGGTATCATTAAAATATTTAAATGGTGAATCTATATTAATAATATTCAATCCATTATCTAAGCCTAGCCAAACATTATTATCATGATCTTCAAAAACACTTAAAACAGTATTGTTGAGTAGGCCTTTTTCTTTATTTATACTTTGAATTAATTCACCATCTGCATTGATATGATAGATTCCATCTGCGATAGTACCTAAAACAAAACTATCATCAGATAGCATAGTACTACAATAAATACTTTTTGAACTTAAAATTTGAGAGGCATCAATGTTCCATTCAATTATCTTTTCATTTTCTAAAAAATAAAACTTTCCTTCTTCAGTTAAAAAAAGCAGTTTTTTATTTTTAAGAAAAACACCTACAATAACTTTATTTTTAAATACTAATTCATTTGAAACTAAGGTGGCTTTTCCATTTTCTATTTTAAAAATACCTTTATCAGATTCTTGAAAATAAACATTGTTGTTCACTTTAAAAAGTACCGCTCGCTTGGATATGACATCAATAATTTTAAACGATTCATCAATAAGATTGTATATATATATTCGATCTAAAGACTGAAACAACACATAGTTATCTAAGTGTACTATGTTCCAAAACGATTCATCATCTAACAATGGCTTAGGTAATTTTTCAATAAGCGAAGTATACGTTAAATTCCCAAATGAATTTCTTTTCCAAAATCCAAAGTCCATATAACAACCCGTAAAAATCTTTTCACCAATAACTTGAACAGATCTAATTATTGAATGATTGATTGAAGGGTAAATTTTCCAGTTAGCTCCATTATATTCAAGTAATCCACTATTATTTCCAACATAGATATAATTACTATCAGATTGATCAATTTTCCAATTTTGATTTCCCCCTTCATAATCTTTTGGATAATAATTTACAATA
>Ga0316204_10006900_pt1 | contig 17047 bp, 14 predicted proteins | sample 6monrhotite_MG_2_FD_205661 | JGI IMG/M metagenome (GOLD analysis project Ga0316204, IMG submission 205661) | Microbial mat bacterial communities from mineral coupon in-situ incubated in ocean water Damariscotta River, Maine, United States -... | ecosystem: Environmental > Aquatic > Marine >... | reverse complement strand
CGATGTTTCTTGATCTGCGGATAGTCATGGGCGCGCGAAACCAGGATGTTGGGAAAGCTTTTATCGTCGCGCAGCAGCACGTTATAACGCGGCTTGAGCTGCTTGATCAGGTTCTGTTCCAGCAGCAGCGCTTCGGTTTCCGTGCGCGTGGTCAGGAACATCATCTCGGCCGTTTCGCCGATCATGCGGGCGATGCGCGCGGAATGGCCGGTGGGCTTGGCATAGTTCGACACGCGCTTTTTCAGGTTGCGCGCCTTGCCGACGTAGAGCACCCGCGCCTCGTCATCCAGCATGCGGTAGACGCCCGGAGAATTGTCCAGCAGCTTGAGGTATCCGGCGATCACCTCATGGCCCTTGGGGGGCGATTTTGCCTCGTTCTGTGCCATTGCGCCCCAGTTGAATCGATTCCCCCCCCCGCTGCAACGTCATGGGGGTCGGTTCAAGGAAAATGATATCAACCGTTTCTGTGGATAACCTTTAGGATAAAACCGGGCGAGGCCGAATTTTTCGTTGTTTTCGGCAGCTTTCCGCTGTTTGCCTCTTTTTTAGGCAGATTTTCAATTCCTTGAAATTAAAGCGTTTTTTTATTTACTGCGCCAGGCAGGGCGGTGCATTCATCAAACTGTCACGCCACCGTTACCATACGTTAATCAGTGGACAACTACGGGTCGCAGGCAAAAATGGGGCCGGTTACACGCCTATCCGAACGCCTCGGGATCAGCGCAGAACACCTACGATATAGATCACGTAAAGCCCGGTCAGACCGATGCCCACGGCGCGACCAAAAATCCAGCGCCTATAGACAAACGGGATCAACAGAAGCGACGCCGCCAACATCACCCACAGGTCAAATTTCAGGATGCCGGGATCGACCGGAATCGGCCCCACCAACGACGCGACACCGATAATGGCCAACAGGTTGAAAATGTTCGACCCGATGACATTGCCAAGCGCCACTTCGGCATGGCGCCTGAGGGCCGCCATCACGGTCGTGGCCAGTTCCGGCAGCGAGGTTCCGGCCGCAACCAGCGTCAGCCCGATCGCGGTTTCGCTGACGCCATAGCTGCGCGCGATGATGACCGAGCTTTCCACCAAAAGATCGGCCCCAAGCGGCAGGCCGATCAGGCCAAGCACAAGGTAAAGCCCGATCTTCCACCAGGGCATGTCCGGGTCGGCACCTTCGACATCCTCCAGCCCCGCCTCGGCGGCGTCTTCGACCGCCAAAGCGGCCCCGTTGCGTTTATGTGTGCGCGCCGCCATGAAGGCCTCGCCCAACATCAGGGCAAGACCGGTCAGCAGGATCAGACCATGCCACCAGGTGATCGGCCCCAAAAAGGCCAGCACGATAAAGAGGATCGTCGCGGCAATCATGATCTGGAAATTGCGCCGGGTGTTGCATTCGCGTGTATCCAGCCCCGCGATCACCGCCGGAACACCAAGCACCAGCAGGATATTGGCCGTGTTCGACCCCACCACATTGCCCAGCGCCAGCCCCGGCACACCATCCAATATGGCCTTGATGGCGATCAACAGCTCAGGTGCCGAGGTGCCAAAGGCCACGATGGTCAGGCTCACGATCAGCGCCGGGATGCCCAGACGCAGGCTCAGATTGACCGCGCCACGTACCAGCGTGTCACCGGCCAGCAGCAGGATCACAAGGCCAAGGCCCGCCAGCAGGAACTCGGTGAACAGCACCTAGCCTCGCCCTTTGTTGCAATGACGGCAGGGGCCGCCGGTCACGTTCACCCGCCCACAGGTGGCACAGGTCGAGGGTTTCGGCAGATCGCGCCGCCGCGCGCCGCCGGGCCAGCGCAACCGCCCGAACATGGCCAGAACCGCCATGCCGATAAGAAAGAATGTGGCGATTTTGACCAGCATGATTTTATAGCCCGAACTGCGCCCAAAGCGCTCTGTCTTCTACCTGGCCGATGGCGTCCCCTATCACCTTCGCCCCGAACCGGGACAACAGCCCCTTGCGCGGGCCGTAATCGGCAAACCGGGTCTTGTCGCCCAGAATTTCCTTCATCTTGGGCTGCACATGCGCGAGGCCATCGGCCAGCCCGATATCGACCGCCGACTGTCCGACCCAGATCTCGCCAGTGAACAGATCGCCATCGGCCAGCCGCGAACCGCGCCGGGCGGTGACATGGGCGATGAAGCTGTCATGGATCTGCGTTTGCAGCGCTTTCAGGCGGGTCACGTCGTCCTCGCGTTCCGGGCGGAACGGGTCGAGCATGGATTTATCCTTGCCGGCCGTGTGCACGCGCCGGTCGATGCCGTGATGGGCCAACAGCTTGTCAAACCCGAAGCTCGCGGAGATCACCCCGATCGACCCGGTGATCGAGCTTGCATCCAGCCAGATGTGATCGGCCGCGCAAGCCAGCCAATACCCGCCCGAGGCCGCGACATCCTCGACAAAGGCATGCACCGGGATTTCATGTTCATCGGCCAGCCGCCGGATGCGCGCCGCAATCAGCGACGATTGCACCGGCGAGCCGCCCGGCGAATTGATCACCAGCGCCACTGCCTGCGGCTTGCCCTTGCGAAATGCCTTTTCGATGACGGGGGCCAAGGCGGCATCGTTCAATGCGCTCGGTTTATTGCCCGCGGCAATCACGCCCGACAGACGGATAACGGCGACGCGGGGGGGCGAGGGCAGAAAGGGGATGAAACGTCTCATGACTTGCGATGTAGAGTGCAGGGCGGGGGCGAACAAGGCGGCGACCCCGGGAAAACGGCACTTGTGGCCCGGTTGCACGTCGCGGGCTTGCGCGCATGCGCCGCCTCATGGATTGTGCGGGCCATGAACGTAACCCGCCGCATCGCGCTTGGCCTTCTGGCAGCGCCTCTTTTGACCCGCCCGGTGGCGGCGGCTGCGGACACGATCCTTGTCTTTGCGGCGGCCAGCCTGCGGCAGGGTCTGGAGGCGGCGCTGGAAATGTGGCCCGGCGCAGGGGTGACAGTATCTTACGCCGGAACCGCCACGCTGGCGCGCCAGATCGAGGCGGGGGCCCCGGCCGATCTGTTCTTTGCCGCCAATGCGGATTGGGCCGACTATCTGGACGCACGCGGGGCATTTGCCGCGCCGCCCGTGCCGGTTTTGGGCAATAGCCTTGTGCTGGCGGGCCGGGCCGACGAGATCACGCCGCGCGGGATCGAGGACGCGCTGACGTCCCTGCCCACCGCCGCCCGCATCGCCACCGGGTTCACCGGGGCCGTTCCGGTGGGCATCTATGCCCGCCAGACGCTTGAGGCTCTGGGCCTCTGGGACAGTTTCGCGCCGCGTCTGGTGCAGACGGAAAACACCCGCATCGCGGCGGCGCTGACGGCGCGCGGCGAGGTCGCCCGCGCACTTATCTATGCCAGCGATGTCACTGCAGACCCGGCCTTGGCGGTTGAAGCCCCTGTGCCGCCCGATCTGCATGATACGATCATCTATCCGCTGGCCGTCACGGCGCGCGGCCCCCATCCCGATCGCGCGGCTTTGGCCGCGTATCTCGCCAGCCCGCCCGCGCTGGCGCAATTCCACGCGCAGGGTTTCATCGGAGCAGGCGCATGATTTTCGGGTTGGGATCCGCCGAATGGGGCGCGGTGGCGCTGTCGCTCAAGGTCTCGCTCTGGGCCACATTGATCAGCCTGCCAGTGGCGATCCTTATCGCATATGCCTTGGCGCGCGGGCGATTCATCGGGCAACAGGCGCTCAACATTGCCGTGCATCTGCCGCTTCTGATGCCGCCCGTGGTCACCGGCTATCTGCTGCTGGTTCTGTTTGGCACACAGGGGCCATTGGGGCGGTTCTTCGGGCTTTTCGGGGTCGAGTTCGCCTTTCGCTGGACCGGCGCGGCGCTGGCGGGCGCGATCATGGGCTTTCCCCTGATGGTGCGCGCCATCCGGCTGGCGATTGAGGCGGTGGACCCGAAACTGGAGGAGGCCGCCGCCACGCTCGGGGCCAGCCGGGCGCGGGTTTTCCTGACCATCACCCTGCCGCTGATCGCGCCCGGCATCGCCGCCGGGGCGATCCTGGGCTTTGCCAAGGCGATGGGTGAATTTGGCGCGACGATCACTTTCGTGTCGAACATTCCCGGCCAGACCCAGACCGTGCCCACCGCCATTTACACCTTTTTGCAAGTGCCGGGGCAGGAGGGCGCGGCGATCCGGTTGATCGTTGTGTCGGTGGCTCTTTCGGCGGCTGCGCTGATCGCGTCCGAATTGCTGGCGGCACGGATGCGCAAAAGGATCGGGCGATGAGCGTCGAAATCGCCATCACCCACGCCTTTGACGGGCTGATGCTCGAGGTCGAGGCCCGGCTGGAAGGCGGGCTGACCGCCGTGTTCGGGCCGTCGGGCGCGGGCAAGACCACGGTTCTGAACATCGTTGCCGGGTTGATCCGGCCCGATCGCGGGCGCGTTGCCGTAAATGGCCGGGTGTTGGTCGACACCGCCACAGGCACGTTTCTGCCCCCCGCGAAACGCAAGGTTGCGGTGGTGTTTCAGGAGGCGCGGCTGTTCCCGCATCTCAGCGTCGAACGAAACCTGCTTTACGGGGCCGCGTCGCGCGACGGGCTGGCCGATATGGTCGATCTTCTGGGGCTTGGCGCGCTGATGACCCGCGCGCCCGGCACTTTGTCGGGTGGCGAGGCGCAGCGCGTGGCGCTTGGCCGGGCGCTGTTGTCCAATCCCGATCTGCTGTTGATGGATGAACCGCTTTCGGCTCTGGACCGGCCCCGCAAGGCGGACCTGCTGCCCTATTTCGAACGCCTGCGCGATCTGCATCGCCTGCCCATCCTTTATGTCAGCCATGACGTGGACGAGGTCGCGCGGCTGGCTGATCAGGTGATCCTGCTGGACAAGGGCAAGGTGGCGACCATCGGGCCGGTGGCGCAGGTTTTCGCGGGCGAAGGGCTGGCCCCGGAAATCAGCCGCGATCTGGCCGCCGCCGTGCTGGAGGTGACCGTTGCGGGGTTTGATGCCACCGACGGGTTGACCGAGCTCAGCCTGGGCGACACCGCGCTGTGGCTGCCGGGCAATGCCGGGCCGGTGGGCAAACGGCTGCGCCTCAGGATCGACGCGCGCGACATCATGCTGACCGAGGCGGCACCCGAGGGCATCAGCGCGCTGAACGTGCTGCCGGTCACGGTGGATACAGTGCGCGAAGGGCCGTCATCGGGGGCGCTGGTGGCGCTCGACCATCACGGCCACCGGCTGATGGCGCGGGTCACCAAGAGGTCCGTCAGGCGGCTGAACATCGTGCCGGGCAAACGCATGTTCGCGGTCCTGAAAACCATGGCCGTCGCAGCGCATCGCTAATCTTATAGAAAAACCCTCACTGCGCGGTCCAGCCGCCATCGACCGGAATCGCGGTGCCGGTCACGTTATGGGCCACGGGATCGCAGAGCCAAAGCGCAAGCGCCCCGATCTCGGCCGGGTCCGACATGCGTTGCGTTGGTTGTTTCTCGGCCAACAGATCTGCAATGCCCTTGTCGCGGTCGCCGTCAAACGCCGCCGCGCGGGCTTCGATCTGGGGAGCGATGATTGCGGTCTCGGTCCAGCCGGGGCAGATGCAGTTGACGGTGACGCCGCCTTTGGCCCGGTCGCCCGCCGCCGCATATTCCAGTGCCGCAACTTTCGAGAGCCCCACCAGACCGTGCTTCGCCGCCACGTAGGGGCCCTTCTGAACCGAGCCGATCAATCCCTGGACCGAAGCAATGTTGACGACCCGGCCATAGCCGCGATCCGCCATGCCCGGCAACGCCGCCTGCATGGTGTGGAACGCGGCGGAAAGGTTGACCGCCAGGATCGCATCCCAGGCATCGCGCGGCATCTCGGCCAACGGGGCGGTATGTTGAATGCCGGCGTTGTTGACCACAATATCGGCCCCGCCCCAGGCCGCGACCGCCGCCATCAGATCGTCGATCCGGTCGGCGTTGCGCAGATCGCCGGCAAAGAATTCGGCCTGCGGGCTGCCGGCATGGCGCAGCCCCTCGCAGACCTCATGGATCTGCGCATCGCCGCCGATGCCGTGCACCGCAATCCGCGCGCCCGCTCCCGCCAGCGCGGTGGCAACCGCCAGCCCGATGCCCTGCAGCGACCCGGTAACCAGCGCGGTCTTTCCGCTCAGATCGGTCATGTCTCTTCCTCCAGCATTTTGCGCAATTCTGTCTTGAGCACCTTGCCATAATTGTTCTTGGGAAGCGCCGCGACATGACGGTAGTGTTTCGGCCGTTTGAACCGCGCGATATGATCGAGGCAGAGTTGGTCCAGCGCCTCGGGCGTCGCGTCCCCGACGATAAAGGCCACCACCTCCTCGCCCCAATCGGGATGCGGTTTTCCGACGACCGAAACCTCGGTGACATCCGCGTGGGTCAGCAGAACCTCCTCAACCTCGCGCGGGTAGATGTTGGAGCCGCCCGAGATGATCATATCCTTGGACCGATCCTGCATCGTGACATAGCCATCGGCATCCATGAACCCCATATCGCCGGTCATCAACCAGCCATCCAGCAGGGTTTTCACGGTCGCCTGCGGGTTCTGCCAATAGCCGGGCATCACGGTTTCGCCGCGCACCATGATCTCGCCGGTTTCGCCCGGCGGCAGCGGCGCGCCATCCGCGTCACCGATACGGATCTCAACCACCGATTGCGCGACCCCGACCGAGGCCAGCCGCTCCCGCCAGCGCGGGTGGCTGCGGTCGGCCACGTCATCGCGCGACAGCACGGTGATCGACATCGGGCATTCGCCCTGGCCATAGATCTGAACGAAGATCGGCCCGAAATGATCCACCGCCTCGATGATATCGGCCAGATACATCGGCCCGCCCGCATAGACCACACTGCGCAGGCCCTGCCCGGTTTCGCCGGTTGCCTTGGCCACTTCGGTCAGGCGCTTGACCATGGTGGGGGCCGCGAACATATGGATGTTGCCGTGGTGACGGGCCAGCGCCAGGATCTCGGCCTCGTCAAAGCCACCCGAGGGCGGGAAAATGTGCCGCGCCCCGGCGCGCACATGCATCATGTTGTAGATCCCCGCGCCATGGCTGAGCGGGGCGGCGTAGAGCGTCGCATCGTCGCCGCGCACCCGGTCGGCATCGCATTGATAGGTGTCGCTCATCGCGATCAGCATGTGATGCGTGATCATCACCCCCTTGGGCCGCCCCGTCGTGCCGGAGGTGTAGAACAGCCAGGCCAGATCGCCGGGTTCGCGCGGCACTGGGGCTGCAATCGGCGGATGGTCCAGCGGCAGGGTGTCGATGACATCCGCATCCGGGGCCGCCGCGCGCAGATCTGCGGCCAACTCGGGTGAGGCAAAGCAGATCGCGGCCCCGGCATCGGCGATGATCCAGGCGGCTTCGGCCGGGTGCAGCTTGGCGTTGATCGGGACCACGGCCGCGCCCGCATACCACACGCCATATTGTGCGATCAGGTAGTCGGGCGTGTTTTTCATGAACAGCGCCACGCGCGCGCCGGGGGTCACGCCCCTGGCCATTAGCGCCGCGGCGACCCGGGCGGATTTCCGGTGAAACCCACCATAGTCTTCTACAAGATTATGGCCCAGATAGAGAGCGGGTCGATCGGGGTGGGCCTGGGCTGTGTTGTGAAGCCAGAGGGAAAGGTTCATCAGGCCCGTTCCCCTTCCAGGATCGAGCAGTAGTTGGCCACACCCGAACCGCCCATATTAAACACCAGCCCCAGTGACGCACCGGGTTTCTGCATCTCATTGGCCGCGCCGGTCACCTGCCGCGCCACCAGCGCGTGCATCGACACACCAGTGGCCCCCACCGGGTGGCCCTTGGCCTTCAACCCCCCCGACAGGTTCACCGGCAGCGCACCCGACGACAGCACCGTGCCGTTGAGCAGCGCATCCTCGCCGCGCCCCGCGGGTGTAAGGCCCATGGCCTCATAGATTAACAGCTCGGCAATGGTGAAACAATCATGCACCTCGGCCACGTCGATATCCTCCAGCGTCACGCCTGCGGACAGATACGCCCGGCGAAACGCCTCGGCCGGGCCTTCGAACGCCGTTAGGTCGCGCCGCGACATCGGCAGGAAATCACTTACCTGCTCGGCGGCGCGCATCCTGACCGCGCGGGGCATGCTCGCGGCCACATCCGGCGAAACCATGATCAGCGCCGCCGCCCCGTCCGAGACCAGCGAACAATCGGTCATCTTCAGCGGAGCCGCGATCATCGGGTTGCGATCGCTTTCACGCGCGCAGAACCCGACCGGTAATTCCTTGTGCAACTGTGCCAGCGGGTTGGCCATCGCGTTCTTGTGGTTCTTGGCGGCGATCATCGCCAGCGCGTCGGTCTTGTCGCCGTAGCGCTCGAAATAAGCACGGGCGAAGCCAGCAAAAACAGCCGGAAACGACAGCCCCGCCTCTTCCTTCTGATATGAGGCATGCCCAAGGGCGGTGGCAACCTCGGTCGTTGGCAGATGGGTCATCTTCTCGACCCCCAGCACCAGAGCCACCCGCGCCTCGCCCGCCAATATCGCGTTACGCGCCGCGTAAATCGCGGCCGAGCCCGACGCGCAGGCGTTTTCCAGCCGGGTCGCAGGCGTGAACCGCAATGCCGGGTCAATCTGCAGCGCCATCGAGGACGGAAACCCGTCAGCAACCATGCCGCCGTTGAAATGACCCATCCAGATGCCATCGACATCAGCGGCCGGGATTCCCGCATGCGCCAACGCCTCCCGCCCCGCCTCGATCACCAGATCCTCGACATCGCCCGCAAGCCTGCCGAATTTTGTGTGACCCCATCCCACGATATGGACCATGTGCCCGCCTCTTTGCTGTGTCGCCCAAGGATGGGCGAGGCAAACCCATCACGCAATCCGTAGAAATACGCAGGCGCAGCGGCTAGACAGGGCCATGGACAGCGCAACCCTTGCATTTGAACACGCGCCGCTTGGGCTGGTGCTTCTGGAAAACCGGGTGATTCAGACGGCCAATGCCCGCTTTGGCGAGATCTTTGGCGGCGCGGGAGGCGATTTTGTCGGCATGGCGATGGAACGTCTCTATCCGACAATCGAGGATTTCGAGGCAATCGGCGCGCGCGGGCTGCAGGCCATGCGCCAAAGCGGCAACTACGATGACGAACGCATCATGGCGCGCTTGTCGGGGGATCTGTTCTGGTGCCGGGTGCGGGGACGCTCGCTCACGCCCGAAGATCCGTTTCGCCGCGCGATCTGGAGCTTTTCCGATCTCTCGGTCGCGCGCCCCCTGGTCCATCTCAGCCGGCGCGAGCGTGAGGTGGCCATGCTGACCTGCCGGGGCATGACCTCGAAGGAAATTGGCCGCGACCTGGGACTGTCCTACCGGACCGTTGAGCAACACCGCGCAAGGCTGCTGGAAAAATTCGCGGCCCGCAACATCGCCGAACTGGTTGCCAGGTTTTCCGGTATGCCGTTCTAGGGTCGCGATCCATTCACCCTGAACCCTGAAACTGAATTTCTCAGGCAACCCGTGCCGGCCTATCCCTTGCCGCCCTTCAGAAAGGGCGCGGCAAATTCGGCCAGAGCCGCGATTTCGCCCGGATACGGCATGCGGCCCGTAAACCCATGCAGATATTCCGGCGTGCGCGCCAGACGCTCCGATAACGGCTCGGACAATTCCAGCGAATAATAGCCGATCTGCATGTAGTAAAGGATGCGGGCGCGCACGTAGGCCTCACGCTCTGCGTACCCATGGCGCGCGAACATGGCGTGCAGGGCCGCCACCCGGCGCTCATCGGCGCGATCCAGAATGGCGCGCACCGGGCCGGACCGGCGTGACCATTCGCGGATCGCGAAATCAAGCTGCGGGCTGAAGAGGTCGGGGTCGACGAAACAGCGAAAGAGATGCGCCACGGCGGCGGTTATGGTGGGCTGCGGAGCCTCGGCATGGGCCAGGATCACGGCCGTATTGGTGGCGTCCCAATGATCCAGCAGCGCATCGCACAGGTCTTGGCGGCTTTTGAAATACCAGTAAAAACTGGACCGCGACACGCCAAGCCGGTCGGCCAATTTCAGCACCTTGACCTCACCGATGCCGTCGGAAACCAGAACATCCAGCGCCAGTTGCAGCCAGTTGTCGCGCGTGACCTTGATATTTCCGGGCGGCAGATCGGCGGGCGGATCGGTGCGGGCAAGGCGGGCGGTGCGGCGGATCATGGGGCTTAACTTTCGGGTGGGGCACCGCCAGCGTCAATGCGCGCCGCGATAAAGGCGTGCATGGCGGCGATATTGTCGGTGTTGGTTTGGGGCGGGGCATAGCCGCGCAGGGCCTTTTGCCAGACCCCGGTGGCACGTTCATCGGCATCCATCGCGCCACGCTCCTGCCAGGCACCGATATTGCTCCAATCTGCGACAACGGGTTCGTAAAAGGCGGTGGAATAGCGTTCCATCGTGTGGGCCGCGCCAAAGAAATGCCCGCCGGGAGCGACCTCCTGCAAGGCCTCGAACGCGATATCGGCATCGGTGCAGGGGGTGGGGGCGCAAAGCTCGGCGAAGACCTGCATCGCCTCAAGATCGGTGATGAATTTTTCAAAGCTCACCGTCAGCCCGCCCTCGATCCAGCCGGCACCGTGGATCAGGAGGGTGGCCCCCGCCAGCACCGCGCCCCAGGCTCCCATCTGGGTTTCATGCGCGGCCTGCGCGTCGTTGGCGACACCCGCCGCGCCCGTGGCCGAGCGCCAGGGCAACCCGACCAACCGGGCCAATTGCCCCACGGCGAGGTTGGCCTTGACATGTTCCGGCGTGCCAAAGGCGGGCGCGCCCGATTTCATATCGACGTTGGAGGTAAAGCTGCCATAGCAGACCGGCGCGCCGGGGCGGGCGAGTTGGGTCAGCACGATCGAGGCCAGCGCCTCAGCATGGCTGAGCGTGACGGCCCCCGCGACCGTCACCGGGGCCATCGCGCCCATCAGGCAAAACGGCGTCACCACCGAGACCTGCCCGGCGCGTGCGAAATCGATCAGCCCCTGCGCCATGGGAATATCCAGCATCCGGGGCGAATTGGTGTTGATGATGGTGAAGGCATGCGGTTCGGCTGCGAATTGCTCCGGCGTCAGACCGCGCGCCAGCCGGATCATCTCGAACCCGTCGGCGACCTGCGCCGGTCCGCGCGAATAGAGGAACGGCACCTTGTCCGACAGGGTCAGGAAAGCGGCGGTGGTTTCATAATGGCGCAGCTGCGGCGCGACATCCTGCGGCTCGACCGAAGGGCCGAGTATCTGGAACACGTCATAACACTGGGTCAGCCTGGTGAAGTCGTGGAAATCCTCAAGGCTGCCCGGGCGGCGGCCCTTGATGCGATCGGTCGCATGCGGGGCACCTGCGCCGGGCTGGATGACGAGGGTGCCAAGTTCCAGAACCACATCCTTTTCGCGCCGCCCGGCCCGCAACGTGATGGATTTGGGCGCGGTGGACAGCGCCGCCGCCACCATGTCGCGCCCGATACGGACCATTTCGGTATCCTCATCGACCAGCGCCCCGCCCGCCCGATACAGGTCGCGCGCCTGCGGCAGCAGCACCTTCATGCCGAGATCTTCCAGCACCCGCAGCGCCGTCTCATGCATTGCCATCACGCGGTCATCGGTGAACACGCCTACCGGCGGAAACGGGTTGCTCAGATTGTGGTAATCGACCTTGCGCCCGCCGGTGCCCGCCGCATCCGCTTGGGCACGCCCGCGCCTGCCGCCCGATCTGTGGCGGTCCCCGGTCATGCCCGCATCGCCCTGCCCGCCGGATCATAGGGCGAGGCCGCAATGACGGTCGCGGCGCGTTCCTGTCCGACGATATGGACCGACAGCGCCGTGCCAATGGCCGCCGCCTGCGGTTTGACCAATGCCATGGCCAGCGATTTGCCGGTTGTGTGGCCATAGCCGCCCGAGGTCACGAACCCGACCTTTTCGCCATCCTGCCACACCGGCTCATACCCGCTGGCATCGGCCCCGGCTGCGTCCACCTGCAACGTGACCAGCATCTGCGCCGGGTCCGGGCCGTCACGTTCGGCGAGGCCCGCGTCCTTGCCGATGAAATCCTTGGACCAGTCGATCCAGCGATCCATGCCGGTCTGGCGCGGCGTGTAGCCCTGGGTGAATTCCGCCGACCAGATGCCAAAGCTTTTCTCCAGCCTGAGCGACAGAAGCGCGTTGAACCCGACCTCTTGCACTCCATGATCCGCGCCCGCCGCCAGCAGCGCCCGGCGCAACGCGATGTGATTGGCGGCGTCGCAGTGGATCTCATAGCCCAATTCGCCGGTGACGCTGATCCGCCCGACATGGGCCCGGATCAGGCCAAGGTCAAAGACACCGCAGCCCATGAAGGGCAAACCGCCGATATCGGCATCGCAAATCGACTGCACGATGGCCCGCGATTTGGGGCCCGCGACCGCAAAGCCGACCACGGCATCGGCGATGTCGCGCACGATCACGCCATCCTGCATATGGTCGTCGAACCACCGCATATGCCAGGCCCGCAAGTAATAGCTGCCAGTGATCCAGAAGGTCTGATCATCCCAGTTGAACACCGTCAGATCGCCCTTGAGCCGCCCGTCATGGCCCAACATCGGAGCCAGCCGCGCCCGCCCGCGCGCGGGCAGTTTCGAGGCCATCATCCGGTCGAGCCAGGCCCGTGCGTTCGGCCCCGTGACCTCGAACCGGGAAAACCCCGAAATGTCGATCAGCCCGGCCTTTTCGCGGGTAGCGCGGCATTCATCGCCGACGATGTCATGCGCGTTCGATCGGTGCAGGCTGGGGGTTTCGACAAAGCCTTTGGGAGCGAAATAAAGCGGCACTTCCAGCCCCCAACTGACCCCCCAATGCGCGCCCGCCGCCGTCATCGCATCATGCGCGGGGGCCGTTTTCAGCGGCCTGCCGGCGGGCAATTGTTCGTTCGGATAGGTCATCACGAAGCGGCGGGTGTAGAATTGCCCGGTGGTTTCGCGGATATATTGCCGGTTCGACGCGAAAGCCCCGTAGCGCGCGATATCCATGCCCCAGACATCGGCCTCGGGCTCGCCATGGATGATCCATTCGGCCAGCGATTTGCCGACACCGCCGCCCTGCAGGAACCCCGCCATGACGCCGCAGGCCACCCAGTAGCCAGGTTTTCCCGGCACCGGACCGACCAGCGGATTGCCATCGGGGCTGAAGGTAAAGGCCCCGTTGACCCAGGTTTTCACGCCGACCTCCTGCAATGCGGGATAGCGTTCGAAGCCCAGAGTCAGTTCCTTTTCGATCCGGTCGGTATCTTCCTGAAACAGCTCCATCCCGTAGTCCCACGGCGCGCCATCCATGGCCCAATGTTCGTGGTCGATCTCGTAGATACCCAGCAAGATACCCTTCTGATCCTGCCGCATATAGGTGAACCCCTCCAGATCCACGGTCATCGGCACTTCGAAATCGAGGCCCTCAAGCGCGGGGATCGTGTCGGAGATCAGGTAATGATGCTTGAGCGGCGACAGCGGCAGGTCGAGCCCCGCCATCCGGCCCACCTGCTTGGCCCAGAGGCCCGCCGCGTTGACCACATGTTCGCAGGTGATGACGCCCTTGTCGGTGATCACGCGCCAGCCATCGGGCGTCTGTTCCAGCGCCTCGACCTTGGTGTGTTCAAAGACCGATGCACCGCGTTTCTTCGCCGCCCCGGCATAGGCGTGGACCGTGCCGGTGGTGTCGATATAGCCTTCGCGGTCAGCCCACATGCCGCCCAGAATGCCCTCGGTGGACATGATCGGGCAAAGCGCGCCGGCCTCCTCGGGTGTCACAAGGCGGCAATCCTCGATGCCGATGGACTGGAACACGCGATAGGCCGATTGCAGCCATTCCCACCGGTCGGGCGTGCCCGCCAGTGTCAGCCCGCCGGTCATGTGCAGCCCGATATCCTGCCCGCTTTCGGCCTGGATCTCCTCAAAAAGATCAATGGTATAGGCCTGCAACTGCGCGATATTGGGATCGGCGTTGAGCGCATGAAAGCCCCCCGCCGCGTGCCAGCTTGACCCCGCCGTCAGCACCGAGCGTTCCAGCAGCGCCACATCCGACCAGCCCTCGCGCGCGAGATGGTAGAGTACGGATGCCCCCACGACACCGCCGCCGATTACAACAACCCGGTAATGCGATTTCATCCGGCACCCTCCCCCCGCGCATTTTCGTTTGAGGGGTATTAGACACAAATGTCCAGTTATGGGAAGCATTTTGTCCGGGGCCTTGAACGCCTGCGCGATTGGGTGTCCCCGGCAATGCGGGGCATCATCCGATTGCAGGTGGCGATCTGTGTCAGGGTGTTAAATTCACTGGGGGTTGTGGACCCGCCCGGCCATCTGGATGCGCGCCTGCCCTTTGGTGGGAGCATTGCCCGTTCTGACGCAAATCGGGGTCACAATGACTTGCCTGGCGCGACACCACGAAAAGGGTTTTCCCGCGTGTGAATGCCAAAGATCCCTAGCAAACACTGCCGCTTTCATTGCTTCTTTCCGAAAGCAGCTCAGAAACATTTGCCTCCAGAATTCCGTAACTGATGTTTCCAAACAGGATCTGGCGGCCTTCATTCAATATGTAGGTGGGGCTGCCCTGAACATGCAGGGCTTGGCCAAGCTCGTAATCCGTGGCCAGTTTCGCGATCGCTTCGCCGGTCTCGATTTTCCTGCGAACCCTATCGAAATCCACTCCGATTTTTTCACCGATCTCTCTCTGAACAGACCAATCAGAGATGTCCCGGGCGTCGGCGAAAAATGCCCTCCGCAATTCTTTCGCGGCCCTGCTGGACAGGCGGTCGGCAAACCCGACCGCGGGTTCCTTGCTTTCGAGCAACTCGATCGCCTTGATGAACAAATGCGGGCTGGCGGAGGATTTTGGCCGCACCCTGGACCAGACATCATCATGAAGGACCAGGTTTCCCGTGCCCTCCACAACTGTTTTTACGTGCGCGGCATAGCCGCCGAAACCGCCGCGGTCGCGCCAGGTCTTGTCGATCTTGGTTTGCGTATCCGGAAAGACCGAACAGTAATGCACGTCCACATGAACGCGGTCACCGAACTGTTCGACCAGTTTGTAAAAACTGGCCTGCCCCACATAGGCCCAAACGCACAAAACGTCGGAAAAGTGGACAACCTTCAATGCTGACATTTGATCGGACCCTGATAACTTTGTGGCACCTATATCCGCCTTTACGGCAACCGGCCGTTCCTGACACCTCGAACCGGGGTTGTCAATTTCGGGGGCTTCGGCAGGCAGAGATCGCGGGCTCAAACCGGCCACCCGACGGAGGGTTCACGCCACGAAAAAATGGCCCCTCGCGTCAGGGGCCATTTCAAACATTGAACCAAGCGCAGATTTCGCAGCGGTTTCCGATGGCCCGACCGACCATCTTCTCTGCAAAAAATGGCCCGATGCTCAGAGAGTGCCGTTCGCGGTGTAGGCCGCGTGCATTTCCGCATAATTCATGTTGTCGCCGGTATCGATCGTGGCACCGTTTGCTGCGGCCATCGCCTCGAAGGCACCGAAATCATCAATGGATTCGCCCTGTGCATAAGTCATGTCCAGCGCCTGTTGGTAAAGCTGATCATAGGCCGCCTGATAATCGCCGCCATTGGCTGCCAGAACGGATGCGGCATAGGATTCTGCGCCCGTAGCGCTTTGAACCGGCGAGAAGATACCCAGATCGCCCCAGCCACTATCCGCCAACGCGCCGCCGGTGCTCCAGTCATACATGCTGTCAGGTTCCATGCTGGCCAGCTCCGTCGAAGTTTGGTCTGACAGGTCCTCAACTCCACCAGACACGACGGCCATAACAGCCAGACCCAATCCCACAAGGCCCGCGGTCAAGACGACCCAATCGACGGTTACTGCGCCATTTTCGGATTGGATAAAGTGTTTGACGATCATCAGAATGTCCCTCGTGGAATTTGATTAAACTTGCCACGAACGTCGCGGGACAATGCGGCACGACAAAGGCGCGATCCCGGTTTCATCGCGACGAATAAGGGACGAATCCGGGTCAGGATTGGATCAGACCAATGGCCGTTTTCGAGAAATTGCACTGCTGCGACAGGGATTTGAGGCAGGTTGGGCTGGGTCAAGACACGGCCCATAATCGCTGCAATATTAGGATCCGAGAGTGTCGCGCCCGATGGGTTTCGGCTTAAGGCAGACCTTGGTTGTGAGCACCCGCAAAAAAAAGGCCCCACGAAACAGCGGGGCCTTTTTCAATTCTCAAGAGCAGCGAAAGCTTACTCAGCGTTTTCCGGTGCCGCTTCTGCGCCGGTGGCCTGATCGACCATCTTCATCGCCAGACGCACCTTGCCGCGATCGTCAAAGCCCAGCAGCTTGACCCAGACTTCCTGACCTTCGCTCAGAACATCCGACGGATGGTTCAGGCGGCGGTTCTCGATCTGGCTGACATGGACCAGCCCGTCACGCTTGCCAAAGAAGTTCACGAAAGCACCGAAATCGACGATCTTCACGACCTTGCCCTTGTAGATCTTGCCTTCCTCGGGCTCGGCCACGATGGAATGGATCATCTCATAGGCTTTGGCGATGGCTTCGCCATTGGGCGACGCGATCTTGATGATGCCGTCATCGTTGATATCGACCTTGGCACCCGACACTTCAACGATCTCGCGGATCACCTTGCCGCCGGTCCCGATCACTTCCCGGATCTTGTCGGTGGGGATCTGCATGGTCTCGATGCGCGGTGCGTGGACCGAGAAGGAGCCCGCCTCGGTCAGGGCTTTCGCCATCTCACCCAGGATATGCAGACGCCCGGCCTTGGCCTGTTCCAGCGCTTTGGACATGATCTCGGGCGTGATGCCCGCGACCTTGATGTCCATTTGCAGGGACGTGATGCCCGCCTCGGTGCCGGCAACCTTGAAGTCCATGTCGCCCAGGTGATCTTCGTCACCCAGGATGTCGGTCAGGACCGCATATTCGCCGTCATCTTCCAGGATCAGACCCATCGCCACACCGGCAACCGGTGCCTTCAGCGGCACGCCCGCATCCATCATGGAAAGCGAGCCACCACAGACCGACGCCATCGAGGAGGAGCCGTTCGATTCGGTGATTTCCGACACCAGACGCA
>Ga0316204_10006899_pt1 | contig 17054 bp, 16 predicted proteins | sample 6monrhotite_MG_2_FD_205661 | JGI IMG/M metagenome (GOLD analysis project Ga0316204, IMG submission 205661) | Microbial mat bacterial communities from mineral coupon in-situ incubated in ocean water Damariscotta River, Maine, United States -... | ecosystem: Environmental > Aquatic > Marine >... | reverse complement strand
AGCGTCACAACGCACAGATTCGGCAGAAAACGGCGACGGGTGCGGTTTTTCGCGTGGGAGACGTTGTTTCCAACAGCGGGACCAACACCAGAAAGTTCGCAGCGGCGTGTCATGGCCTATACCTTCGTTCAATTAATTCTGTTCAAGCCGGACTTGTTAGTTCGGCGAGGAGCCGCGGGACTTACCCAAGGTGAATGCATTCGTCAAGCACTGGCAGGCGTCTTCCGCATTCATCTTGCAGCCATGTTGGATCAGCGATAGGGGTTCTATTCGGTTTCAGCGGGCGGGATGTGTTTTTGGAGTAATGTCTATGCGTTTCCCTATTCTGGCAGCAACTGCCTTGTCCCTATCCTGCGCCGGCCTGTCCAGCGCAACTGATGCTGTGGATGCCCCTGCGCCGCCACCGTTAAATATCAACATCAACTATACGGGCTCGGTCGTCATTTTCCGTGTCGCGAACATACAGTTGAGTGGTCAGATTGGTGCTGAAAGTTACGGCGCGACTGCGCGATTTACCACGGCTGGCCTCGCCGCCCTTTTCTCGGATGCGGATATTGAAGCCGGAATTTCCGGGTATTCAGACGGTGCTTTGCGCCCTTGGCGTTATGAACACCTGAACCATTCCAGCGGATCTGGTCGTATCGTCGGCATTGATTTTCCCGAGAATGTTGCAACGCCCGATGTTGTGCCGCCTTTCGGTTCCATGGGCGTTCCCCCGGCGGATGCGTCTCAACGTGACGGCGCCGTCGACCCGGTCAGCGCGTTGTTGCGACTTGGTCTTCAGCAATCGTCAGATGTCGGTGAATTGTGTTCCGGCAGAATACCGGTTTTTGACGGCAAGGCGCGTTATGACCTGCGTCTCGAAGTCGTCGGGTCAAATGATGTGCGCACACGCGGCTGGCGCGGTGAAGCTATTCGCTGTCATGCCTTTTATGAGCCCATTGCCGGTTATGATCCTGAAGATTTACCGAGCCCCGAAGAAATCGCTGAACCTATCGTCTTATGGCTAGCGCCGTTCGCCGATGGCGAGGTTTATCTACCTGTGCGAATTCGAACGAATTCCGGTTTCGGCGCCATCACGATTGAAGCCCGGTCAATTTCCGTAGAAGCGGTCGCCGAATAGGCCAAACGTCGCTATATGGCGGGTATGTCCGCCTATGCGCCCCTCACTGCCGTTCTCGGCCCGACCAATACCGGGAAAACCCATCTTGCCGTAGAGCGCATGCTGGCCCGCCGCTCGGGTATGATCGGTCTGCCGCTGCGCCTTCTGGCGCGTGAAATCTACGACCGTGTTGTGAAGGAAAAAGGGTTTCGGGCGACGGCACTCGTCACCGGCGAAGAGAAAATTGTTCCCGACGGTGCGCGGTATTTCATCTGCACAGTCGAAGCCATGCCGATGAGTTTCGAAGCGGCTTTTGTGGCGATTGACGAGATCCAGATCGCGGCAGATCCCGAACGTGGGCATGTCTTCACCGACCGCATTCTTCACGCGCGCGGAACAGAAGAAACAATGTTTCTGGGTGCGGAAACCATGCGGCCCATCATCCGGCATCTGGTTCCGGATGCGGATATTGTTACGCGGGAGCGGTTTTCAGTATTGTCCTACGCTGGCCCGACCAAGTTGGCCCGCCTGCCGCGACGTTCGGCCATTGTCGCGTTTTCAGCGCAGAGCGTTTACGCCATTGCCGAATTGATCCGAAGACAACGCGGCGGTGCAGCGGTCGTCATGGGCGGGCTCAGCCCGCGCACCCGAAATTCCCAGGTTGAGCTCTATCAGTCCGGCGAGGTGGATTATCTGATCGCAACAGACGCCGTTGGCATGGGCCTCAACATGGATGTCGATCATGTCGCCTTCGCAGAACGGGAGAAATTCGACGGGCGAAGACGCCGACGCTTGTTCTCCAATGAAATGGGTCAGATTGCAGGACGGGCAGGCCGTTTTCGCCAGGACGGCACATTTGGCGAAACAGGTCAGGTCAAACCGCTTGAAAACGAGTTGATTGGGGCGATTGAAAATCACTCCTTTCCACATCTGGATCAGATTCAATGGCGCAATAGCGATCTGGACTTTCGTTCGATCGACCACTTGCAACGCAGCCTGACCCGTCCGTCACGAAATCCGCTACTTCGACGGACAAGAGAACCGATAGATGAATTGTCGCTCGATCTGCTTGTGAAGGATGACGGCGTTCGAGATATGGGCCGCACGCAGCAGGGCGCAGAACGGATCTGGGACGTTTGCCGAATTCCAGATTTCCGCAAGGTTTCGCTTGATGCACATGTCCGACTGGTCAGTCAGATTCTTACCCACCTTCGCGGACCAAGAGGTCGCCTGCCGAGCGACTTCATGGCCGCACAGTTTGATCGCCTCGACAAGATTGGGGGCGATGTTCACATCTTGTCACAACGCCTCTCTCAAGTTCGCATTTGGGCCTATGTCGCCCATCGCGGAGATTGGGCAGAAGAGGCCGACATCTGGAGAGAGCGCGCCCGTGAGGTCGAAGATCGATTATCGGACGCATTACACGACCATTTGACCCAGCGCTTTGTAGATCGACGCACCGCTGCGCTTGTCAAAGGACTGCGCGACGACAAAGCACTTGAGACCGACTTGAACGAGGACGGCGCAGTCATCGTTGAAGGCCATGCGGTTGGCATTCTCGATGGACTTGCATTTAAGGCCGAGGTTGAGGGCTCGGCTTTGGAGGCGCGCGCCCTTCGGCAGGCAGCGGAAAAGGCTCTGCGGCCCGAAATCAATCGTCGGCTAGGGGCATTGGCAAAAGCCAAGTCCTCAGAACTAACGCTTGACCAACGAGGTCGCGTTTTCTGGCAAGATCGAGCCATAGCGTTACTCGTAGCTGGGATTGGGCCCCTTCGTCCCGGCATTGCTCTGATCGGTGGTGAGCTGGGTGCATCGGAGGCACGTCTCCGCGCTCAGGAAAATATCGAACGCGAAATACAATCCCAAATATCCGAGCGACTCGGTGCGCTTTCGCGCATCACCGCCGACCACACAATGCAAAAACTTAGCGGAATGGCGCGCGGCATTGCTTTCAGGCTTGGAGAAAATGGCGGTGCTTTGGCGCGCCGTGATGTGGATGAGGAGGTGCGAGCATTATCGCCCGCAGAACGGCGAGCATTGCGCCAATTGGGTATTCGGATTGGCGAGTTTTCTGTTTTTACGCCTGCTTTGATTAAGCCCAAAGCAGCGGGACTTTCAGCGCTTTTGCGGTCGGTTCATAAGGGTGATGTTCAACGCATTTTCCTGCCCGCACCAGGGTTGATGAGCGTTGCGAGCGACGAATCTCGCTCGGCTGCGGACTATGCAGCGGCGGGGTTCCAACGTTGCGGGCCGCGTGTGGTCCGCATTGATATGCTTGAAAGGTTCGCGAATTCAATCCGGGAGGCTCGCAATGCCACCAAAAAACACGAATTTGAACTCTCGCCGGTGATGACGTCGCTTCTGGGGTGTTCTGTTCAGGATTTGCGCGGCGTTCTGGCAAGCTTGGGTTTTCGGCGAGTAAAAAAAGGCCCGGACCCAGCCAAGGCCGAAGGCGAGCATTGGGCAAAACGGCATGTTCGACACACGTCCTCATCCTCAATATCAGGCCCCATTGCAGAAACGCCTTTCGCGGCACTGGCGAGTTTGAAGCCACAATTGCCGACGCAACGACCAAAACGACGGCCCGCAAAACGGGCGAGCTCGTGAGTGATGTCGCTGGGGGTGTAGATGTTTGACCGCGCCAAGCGCATGAGTGTTCACAGGGGTCCCGCGATGAGGACGTCCCGGAATCGAAGAAAGATCGCCGGGGCTTTCACATGCAAACGCTAGGGAGATGCATTGACCTTCCCGCTGCGAAGTCGGATTGTCGGGCCTTAAATTGTGGCATTGCGCGAGCGGCGTGTTCCGGCATCGGTAGCGCGCCTGTTTTTTGAGTATGTCGACGAGGAGGACGAGCCAGATGTTTGACGCCATCAAGAAAATGATGAGCGGTGGAGAGAAAGCCGAAACACATTCGGAGCTCGATCCCCATGTCGCTGCGACTGCGCTACTGGTCGAAGCCGCCCTTTCCGATGGTATTTATGCTGATGTCGAAGCTGAACAAATCAAGAGCATTCTGATGGCGGCGTTCAATCTGGATGCAGATGCAGCGGACACCATGCTGACACAGGCGGAAGAATTGGCTGAAAATGCCGCCGACCATCACCAGTTCACAAAAGTCGTCAAAGCCTGCCTGCCTGCACCGGAGCGGATTGCATTGGTTGAGCATCTCTGGAGTGTCGCCTTGGCCGATGGCGAGAAATCACCGTTTGAAGATTCATTTATTCGACGTATTGCGCCGCTGCTCGCGGTCAGCGACCGCGAACGGGTTCTCGCCCGATCGCGCGCAGAAGCCGCAGCCCGGAAAAGTTGACAATTTCTCCGCTTCGGGACAAGTCCAATTTTGTCTTCTATTGATCTGACGGGAATCCCTTTTCGATGACGTATATTGTCACCGACGCCTGTGTGCGCTGTAAATTCACCGACTGCGTCGAGGTCTGCCCCGTCGATTGTTTTTATGAAGGCGAGAACTTCCTCGTCATTCATCCTGATGAGTGCATTGATTGCGGCGTTTGCGAGCCAGAATGCCCGGTCGAAGCCATTAAACCAGACACGGAAGATGATCCGGACGGCAAGTGGTTAGCGATCAATTCCAAGTTCGCCGAGGTCTGGCCGGTTATTACACTGAAGATCGACGCACCAGCAGACGCCGAGAAATTCGAGACTGAAACCGGCAAGTTCGAGAAGTACTTCTCAGAGGAGCCAGGCAAGGGCTCGTAATCATTCGTCCGGCAACGAATTGTTTTTAACCCAAAATTATGATATGCCTTGGGGGCGTTGGGCGGCGCAAAACGCACGCCCTTTCCCCGGGGGAGAAGGTTACACACGCTTTTGACGGTCGCTTTCTTTGACAAAAGAGGCCGTCGGGGGCGGTAATTTGTGCGCCTTTTCCCTGGTCCAGATGAGAGCATCCATGAGCAAAAAGACGGCGAATGACAATCGGTCCTTTAAAAAGGGCGATTTTATTGTGTACCCGGCGCACGGCGTTGGCCGCGTGGTTGGTGTGGAAAAAGACGCAGTAGCGGGCTTCGAAATCGAGGTTTACGTCGTGTCTTTCGAACAAGATAAAATGATGTTGAGAGTGCCGACCGCCAAGGCCGACACATCTGGCATGCGTCAGTTGTCCTCGGACAAAATCGTCAAGGACGCGATGAAGACCCTAAAAGGCAAAGCCAAAGTGAAGCGGACCATGTGGAGCCGCCGTGCCCAAGAATATGAAGCAAAAATCAATTCCGGCGATCTGATCTCTATTGCGGAAGTCGTTCGCGACCTGCACCGTGCGGAAGATCAACCTGAGCAATCCTATTCGGAACGTCAGCTCTATGAATCAGCGATCGACCGAATGGTCCGGGAAGTTGCCGTTGTTGAGAACATCGAGCATGAAGAAGCGCGCGATAACTTGTCGAAAACACTCCTGAAAAAAGCCGCATAACCGGTCTTTTGACAAACCACATTTGATATCTGAAACACCCGGTCTTTGTGCCGGGTGTTTTTATTTGCTGCATCATTGTGATCCACATTCTGGCCATGATCGTAAACCCCCGCATGGCTCAGATATCTCAACCCTCCGCCCGCACTCGCTCCGTCGACCCGGATCGTGCCTTTCTTCGCCACGCGATGGCCAAGCCTCTGCTTGAGCGTCAGGAAGAACAGGATTTGGCCATTCGATGGCGCGATGGAGGGGATGAGAAAGCGCTGCATGCCCTCACCCAAGCTTATATGCGACTGGTGATCGCGGTGGCATCGAAGTTCCGCAAATACGGCCTACCCTTCGCGGACCTTGTTCAAGAAGGCAATGTTGGCCTGATGCAAGCCGCCGCTCGTTTCGAGCCGGAACGTGAAGTTCGCTTTTCGACCTACGCGTCATGGTGGATTCGGGCGTCTATTCAGGATTATGTGCTGCGTAATTGGTCCATCGTGCGTACCGGTACAACCTCCGCCCAGAAGACATTGTTTTTTAATCTGCGCCGCGTGCGGGCCATGATCAACGACATCAGCGGCGGCGACATATCGCCCGAAAATCGCAAGAAAGCTGCCAAGGCATTGCGTGTTCCCGAGAAGGATGTGGATACAATGGCGGCGCGCCTGGCCGCTTCGGATCGCTCGCTCAACGCTCCCTTCACGGAAGATGGAGATGGAGAATGGCAGGACTTGCTGGAGGATGATCGACCCGTTCCTGAAGAAGCTGTCATGCGGTCCTACGACGCTGAAAAGCGGGGGAAATGGTTATACCAATCGATGGAAAGCCTGACAGATCGGGAGCAGTTGATCATTCGCGAGCGAAAGCTGGGCGAAGATATCGTGACACTGGAGGCTCTAGGGGTTCGCCTCGGCATCTCCAAAGAGCGAGTTCGCCAGATCGAACATCAAGCGCTGACCAAGTTGAAGAAGTCTCTGACAACCCGTTTTGGTGACCCGGAGGCCGCCGGTCTGATCTAGGGCGTCAAAACCTCTAACCGTTCTGGATGGTCAAGGGAAATGGACGGGCCGTTGATTGCTTGAATCCATCCGCGCACCCGGACCATGCGCCCCTCTAGCGAGCGTAAGTCCACTCCTGCTTCATCGAAGCGCGCCACATCGCCCTGGTCCACCGACACCGTGAAATCTGTCCGATAATCGAAACCGAAATTCAAATAGAGCCGATCGCGGGTATCACCGATGGACACGACCCGCCCCTCAATTATCTGGACCGTCTCGAGATAAAGAGCGAGCGGGTTGGGATCTGGCGTGCGAATGGCAAATACGCCCGCACCCCAAAGGCCTCGGGCCGCCTCGCGTGCTTCCATTTCTACTGGCAGGAGGCGCGCGGCGGCGTCTCGCGTATCCGGCCAGGAATAGGCGATGGCATTGCCCGATCGCACCAGCGCCTCGGAAAGCCGCTGCTGACCCAGATTAATGTCGGCGATCAGATTGCCGAACCGATCGATACGTTCTTCGCCGCCGAGCAGAATTTCAACCGATACGCCGTCCAGCATTGTATCGATATACTGCATAGCGAGAGCATGGCCGGGCGTACCGTCTCGCGGTAATTCAATACCTGGAATGCGGATATTCAACGTTTCGCCGCCTTCGGTCGCAAAGGCGATCAGTCCGCGATCATCAAGACGATGCGCGACGGAGGATTGTGCGGCAACATTCGCTGCAACGCAGACCCAAAACATAAACCCTATGAGCCAGCTTGCTCGCATGCCGGGCAGAAAAGACCGGACTCGCGTCAGAGTCGAGTCAGTCGTTAGGCGAACAAGCCAACAGGCCCTCTGCCGCCACCATTCCAGTTTGACCAGTTGGGGAAGACATACGGCATGTCAGCATCGGAAACGCCGAGCCAGCGGACGAGCGAGCCAGCATATTCCTCGACGGAAGTGGTGGGAATCCAGCGACCATCTGTGCGCGCATCGCTGGGGCCACCCAACGCCAATTCCGGATAGGTGCCGAGCAATTGATTGGGTTGCAGGCCGCCACCAACTACAAAATGGTGCGACCCCCAAGCGTGATCCGAACCTGCCGATCCATTGCCTTTGCAGACGCGGTTGAAGTCCGACATCGTGAACAGCGCGACGTCGTTTTCCATGCCGAGGGCCTTCAGCGTATTGTAGAAGCCATAGACGCAGCGTCCGACATTTGTCAGCAAACCACTATGCGTCGCAGCTTGCCCACGGTGATTGTCAAATCCACCGGTCGAGACCATGAAGGTTTGCCGGGTCGCACTGAGTTGATCCCGTCCTTCAATCAGGCGGGCAACACGCTTGAGTTGGTCGGCAAGGCTGCCCGTCACAGCCGCACCATTGGGATCCACGAAGGCCGCATCGACAGCAGACTGGTCACTATTGAGTATGGTGTTGAGCTGCAGGCCGGCATCAATATCGCCGCGCATGATAGCGGCCGTAAGTTCGGACAACGTAGCGCTCTGGCTGGCGGCCATCATCGTGTCAACGGCATTGCGGCGCGCAATTGCCGCGCTACCCATATCGTTGGGATTATATCCGCTACGCTGGAGGTTGCCGCCGGAAATCAGTAGCGGGCTATTGCGGTCACCGATCATGGCCCTTTGTGCGCCCGAGAGTGAAATCGACGGTGCACGCAAACCTGCATCTACAAAACGGTCACCCACCCGACCGAGCCAGCCCGTTGGCAATTCGGAGGCTGCGCCAGCTGTCTGCCACAAATTCTGTTGAGCATCATGCGAGAAGAGATTAGCGGGTCGCAAATCCGGACGACTTTCATAGAGCGACCGGGTCAAAGGCTCTAGCAAAGGACCGGAATTGAAGACCCAGTTCAACGCGCCCTCATTCCAGATACTCTCTAGCGGTGAGAGCGCCGGATGGAGACCGTAAGACGTGCCTTGCAGCGGCACGAGCGCCGACTGATCAAGCGCAATCGATCCACCGCGAATGCTGGCATAATCAGCGTGGCGTGCATCTGTCGGCACGATCATGTTGTTGCTGTCATTGCCGCCATAGAGGAAGAGCGTGACAATCGCCTTGTATCCGGTGCCGCCGCCGACCGCTTGTGCCCGGGCCAATGCCGGCATGAAGGCTGACAGGCTGGAGCCAGCAATGAGTTTGAGAGTTTCGCGTCGATTCATCGTCATGGCCGACCTCCTAATGATCAAGCTGGAATTGGGGAGACGTGGTGATCAAATAGATCGCAAGTCGGGCTCTGTTTTCAGCCTCGATCAACGGATTACCCCAATAAGTCTGTGCGGACATGGCATCGAGAATAGCTGTCCTCTGTGTCGGCGTAAGGCTTTCTTCCAAAGCGATTTCATCGAGCACATCCAGAAGACGGTCAGGTGTCTGAGCCAGCCGCCCCCAGGACGACCAGTTGACCTGCGTTCCCGTCGCGCCCGGATAATCAGATAGCGGGCGCCAGTCCCAGCGATTATTCGATCCGCTTAGTGTCCAATCCAGTGTGACGTTATGGCGCTCAAAGACTGTGCTCATATTCATCAGGCCCTGAGATGGGCTGATCAATCCGACCGAGCCTTGAAGCGCATAGTCCGGCGGATAGAAATTGAAGACGGACGGGCTTTCATATGGCACCTGCCCCATCCCACCCATACGGCGAAGGAATGCATACCCATCGGTATCCGCACCGATCAGACGCATCACCGAGGTCATCAGAAGGACGGGTTCGCGCAATTTTCCGGCCATGTTTGCATCGGGATTGAGATTGCGTGCCTCCGGATCGAGCAAAATCGTCCTGACCACTGCGCGAAGGTCACCGCGAATATTCTGGCCATTATTCTCGAACACCGCAGTGACCCGCTCGACGTATGCCGGCGACGGGTTGGACATCACCAGATGTTGAATCAGCTGGCGCGAGATAAATGGCGGCACATTCGAATGGTTGAAAATGATATCGATGGCCTGTTCGAGATCTGCATCGGCACTCTGTCCTCCAATCATGCCAACGCCGAGGAATGTCTTTGAGCCATTGTCGTGTTGCGACGCTACAGACTCCATCGGACCAGTGAAGTTGGGGGGATTGTTAAAGGACGGAATGAAATTGCCCGCGGAGGGATAAACCCACCCCGTCAGGGCACGCGAAAGCGCCAGTACATCCGCTTCGGTATAGGCTGGCAAATCACGTCCGGTTCCATCCACCTGTGCTGTGCCGTCCCGGTTCAGCCGCGCCTCGCCCAGCGAGAATAATTGCATTAGTTCGCGCGGAAAATTTTCATTCGGCGCAGATGCGCGCGAATTCACCATGTCGAGATAGTCACCCATCACCGGCGAACGAGCCGTGCCTTCAAGGATATCCCGATAATTGCCGAACGCATTCGACAGCAGCATTTCCTGATAATTCGCCAAAGCGTAATTCAGCGGCACTTCATGTTCCGACACCACCGCGATCTGCGACAGTGCCCAACCCACACGCTGGCGCAATTGGTCTGGCTGTTCCATTGCGTTCTGGAAAAACCGCATTTGTAGGCGGAAAGCCGTAAGATGATCGCGGCGACAAGGGTTTGGCATATTGCTGCAAAAATTGGTCGGAACCGCCTCAAGGCCCAGGTCGGCATAGGTCGAATCCGTCCTGCCGAGCTGATCATCCACCCAGGCTTCAATCCCGATCCGACGGATGTTTTCAAGCAGTGTTTGATTGGCGCCGAATGTCGCCTGTTGCGCCAGCCTCAACGCCTCGGTGGACCCGAGCACATAATCGGGGCCCGGTGCAGTTATGGCCGCGCTGGTCGCAGCAGCGAGCTGAGCGCCTGCACGAAACTGGACTTCAACCCGATTGCTCGCCGGCGCCAGCGGAATGACAAAACCGGAATGAGCCTGAGCGAAGACGGCAAAAGTAAAAACGTCATTGGTACCGAAAAAGGTATCAATGAACGGCTCTGGTGTGATGAAACACTGGCCTTGGGCATTCGTCATGCACAAGGTCAGGTCAGCCGGAAGATCGGCATTCTGACCAAAGAGGCCAACTGGCGTAATCCGAACCGTTCCGGCACCACCGATATTCAGGGCCGCGACGGCAAATGCCTGCCGTCCGCCCTCACGTGGCACACGGATGACGCCATCGCCGCTCAATGTCAGACCAATGGTCACAATATCTATAGGCGGTGTGGACGCCACGTTGAGCTCGAACGTATTCACGCCGTAGAGCGAGTCAGCGGTTGCGCCGCCGCCACATTCGAATACGGGCGGAATGACGCCGTCAAATTCCGCGGCGGCTGTTATCGCAATCACAAGAGATTGCGAGGCGCGTGGTCCCAGCGAAAACGGTGTGTTTTCACTGCCCGGCACAAGGGCGTTTGTAGCGGGATCCGTCCAGCCATAATTCAGTTGCAGACTGTTGAAGCGCCCGGGCAAATCCACTTCGCAATTACCCAGCGCCGCATCTGTCCGATTGATAACGGTGGCAAATGTTGTGGCGGTGGCGGTTCCGCCATCGGGCAAAGCGATCGATCGCACGGGCGGCGACACCGCCGCGACGAGGTCGCCGGCAAAGGCTGCTGGCGTCATCGCAGCAGCAAGAACCGTCAACGAACTTACAATCAAAGTCTGGATGCGCATGTACCGCGTGCCTCCCGTTTTACTCAAGCGAACCGATTCCAATACGTCCCAATCTACCGCTTTCCGTCGCGCTTAGCCATAAAAAGGAATGTGATGAGGTTGCCAAAACAGAAACATATTCGATCCGGTTGTAGTGGTTGCAGCTTCCCCTGAATTCCAAAACAACGCTAAATACAGAGAATGACCCCGTAGCTCAGCAGGATAGAGCATCAGATTCCTAATCTGGAGGTCGCGCGTTCGAATCGCGCCGGGGTCACCAGCCTTCGCTCTCTATGAGAGCTTCGGCTGGGCAAGCCATGAATTCGAGCCAAGTCTGTTGCATCCACTCAGCACGGCGCGAAGCCCCATTTAGCTACCCGGCAGGCCGATTTCTTTCAGGCGTTGGTTCAGGAATTCACCGGCTTTGATGGGTGGTTCCTTTGCTTTGAGATGTTCGCAAGATGGCAAGCAGGCGAGAGACGTTTCCGGTCTCGGCTGCAGGAAAAACGGCATGGAATAGCGGCTGACATTGGGGCCGGACGGATTGATCACACGGTGAGTTGTGGCTGGAAACAGACCATTGGTCAGGCGCGCCATCATATCTCCGGTATCGATGACCAACTCGTCGGGCCGGTTTTCAACTGCCAGCCAATTTCCATCGCGTTCCAGAATTTCAAGCCCGGAGCCCTCTGCTGCAACCAGTAAGGTGATCAGATTGATGTCCTCATGCGCCGCGGCGCGGATGCAGTCCGAGCTCACGCCCTCGGGGATTGGCGGATAATGCAACAGGCGTAGAAGGGACGTGCCGCCCTCTACCCGCCGATCAAAATAATCGGGTTCGAGCTCCAACTCGTCGGCGATCACCCGCAATAGTGACTGACCAATCTCGAACAACTCCTGGAACAGGGCTTGAAAGGCTTCGCGAAATGCCACCGGGCTTTCTGGCCAGACATTCGGGTGTGCCATGTTATTGCCTGGCTCGGCCTCATGACCGATTTGCCAGAACTCCTTGAGATCAGGCGCGGCATGATCCTTGGCGTGTTCGGTTCCAAACCGCGTATAGCCTCGTAATGCCCCTGAATACTTCAGTTTCTCTTGCTCGGATTGGGCAAAAAAAGTTTCCGCCTCTTGATAGCAATGCCGCAGGAATTCCGGGTCGATTCCGTGATTGGATAGCTTGATGAAGCCGTGCTCCTTCAAGCCAGAAATCAACGCGAGTTTGAAAGATTGGTAATCCCGCTGACTGCCGTTTCGATAGCGGTCAAAGTTGACGGTTTGTACCGGAGAGCTCATCTGACCGCTCCTTCATTCATCAAAGCATCTACCCCCGCCCGGTCTGCCAAACCGGTCTGTGCGCCCGATTTTGTGGTCGCAAGAGCGCCGACCGCGCAGGCAAATTCCAGAGCCGCCTGATCACATCTGCCCTCCAGAAGCGCCAGCGTGATCGCGGCAACAAAGGCGTCTCCGGCGCCGACAGTGTCCAGCACGTCGACTTTCGGCGGGTGCGCACGGGCGACTTCACGTCCTTCATGGAACATTACGGCTCCGTCGCTGCCCAGCGTCAGCGCAACCCGTTTGTTAAAGCTCAGAAGTTTTTCCTGACCATAATACGCCGCCTCGGTTTCATTGACGATGAGGAGGTCAGCTTGCGCCAGAAGTGCGTCGGGCAAAGCCTGAGCCGGGGCAAGATTGAGCACTTTAAAGCCGGTGCAATGCTCAACAGCTGCGGCCAAGGCCGGCACTGGAATTTCCAATTGCCCGATCAGCGCGGAGGAAATTTCGCCCGGCACATCATCTGCTTTCAAAGCCGCATTGGCTCCGGGTGCGACAACGATCTGGTTTTCGCCGTCATCGCTAACAGCGATCAGCGCCACACCGGTCGGATGGGTTTCGTCGATACGGCAGTAATTCATATTCACGCCAGCACCGCGCAGTAGACGCGTCGCGGCGACACCATGATCGTCTGCCCCGATGCAAGCAATGAAATCAACATTCGCGCCAAGCAAACGTGCGGCGAGTGCCTGATTTCCGCCTTTTCCGCCGGGCGAAATAGCGAAAGTGCCACCAAGTATCGTTTCACCCGGTTCCGGCAGTTTCGGGCAATGGGCCACAAGGTCAAGATTGACCGATCCAATCACGGTGATGCAAGGGGCCGTCATAGTCTTGCGATCCTTTCGAACATCAAATCGAATACGGCGTCCGCTTCCAGACTCTCCATCCAATCTGCATTGGGCGGGCTTTCATCGGTATAGTGAAAATCAACCGCTGTGTGTCCACGGGTTAATTGGGAGGTGGTTTCAACTTCGATCCGTGCGGGTTTTGACTTGAAAAGCTCTGGCGCCAGCAACCAAGCAATGGTGCAGGGGTCATGCATCGCGGCACCTGCTATGCCGTAAATTTCCCCATAAATGGCATTAACATGATCAATCATGTCGGCCGCTGCTTTCGAGGCCGCATTGCCAATCGTCCGCAACGATTCCATCCGCTCCGGTGAACAACGAAGCTGCAATGTTGTGTCCAGTCCGATAATTGTCAGCGGAACGCCACAATTCAAAACCGCCTGCGCCGCATGAGGGTCAGCGTATATGTTGAATTCTGCAGATGGCGTGATGTTGCCACCTTCCCGGCGCGCACCACCCATCAGCACAATTTGCTCGACACCGGACGTGACCTCGGGTGCTCGTTGCAAGGCCGTGGCAAGATTGGTTGATGGGCCCACTATCACCAACGTCGCCGGAGGCTGACTTCGGTCGGTCAAGCGCCGCATTAAAAAATCAACGGCATGTTCGGGCTCTGCGAAAAGATGATCTTCCGGAAATGTCACGGAGCCCAGCCCGCTCTCTCCGTGAATATGATCGGCAAAAACCGGGGCGACCTGCATTGGGCGCTCGCAACCGGCGTGAACGGGAACATCTGCTCGGGCCAGCATGGTCAAAAGGCCCAGCGTATTTCGCGTGCAGGTTTCGACGTTCACGTTTCCCGCAACAGTGCAGATCGCTTCGATGTCGAGTTCTTCGCCGGACGCCAACGCCACCATCAATGCGACGCAATCATCTATACCGGGGTCACAATCAATTATGACGGGACGAGGCATGCATCAGGCTCCAGACAATCGGAAGCTGAAACCTAGAAGACAGAAGGCCTAACCGCAAAACCGAATGCTGCGACCACCTATTCCAGACGTTCAGCGGCAGCCGATGCTTCGTCTGCCAGAGCGATCAGATCGCCAGGATCTACCGTCGCCTGCTCAGGAGCCAGAACCGCCGGGTAGGCGGTCGCCAAAGACGTCATGGCATTAGACAAAGCATCCGCTACAACCGCGTCTAACGCTCTGATTTCGTCCATATTCCGGGTGGCAATGACTTCGGCAGATTTGAAAAATCCATACCCATCTAGATAGGGGCTATTGGGAGCGCCCGACGCCATAGCGAATTCATATTGGAGAGCAGCGCGCACGACCATATTGGTCAGAACCTGAGCCTCGATCGCTGCTTCGGGATATTCCGATTGCGGTGCATAAAGCTCTGCTTCATCAATCGCGACCATCACCGCATTGGCAGCGGCGCGAATGTCTTCGTCCGTGCTGCCGTCAAACGGTGCAGCAGCCGCAGTGGCTAGCTGGTCGCCAAAAACCGGCGCGCCCAATTGAACCAGCACATCTTCCAGATCGACATAGATTTCCGAAATCGGATGCGTGAACATTTCGGCTGCAACCGCCCGGCGGTCGGCGTCATAGGCCGCCAGACCTGCCAGATAGTGCGCGCGCATAACTTCCAGCGCCGTGAGGTAGGTGATGGGGTTTTCGAGGGCTTGTCCTGGTTTAATGCCGAATTCGCCTCCAGCGGAATCTTCCGAACCCTCGCCGCTTTCGCCTTCGCCAACAGAAGCTGCGTAACCGCCTTCTTCACCGCCTGCCGGAACGGCGCGTTCGCCCTCACCCTCGCCTTCTTGAGCGGGAGAGCACGCGGCAAGACCGATAAGAAGTGCCGCCACGCCTGCCTGTCCCAGTAAATTCTTCTTGCGTTCAATGGCCATGACGTTTTTGCTCCAGCTTCCAGACGGCTTGTGTTGCTATTTATTGCCGTTGAAATTCATTCGCAACTGAAGAATCCATGATCGAACTGGAAAAAGTTTGTAGCGCTGATGAGGCATCTGCCCTGAACCAGCTGATATCCCGAGGTGATTACGCCGATGGTGGGAAAACAGCTGGCCGTGCTGCACGTCAGGTTAAACTGAACGAGCAGTTGCAGAACGGCGGTGTCCTCGACACGGTCCGCCAGACGGTACAGCGGGCCCTGGATCGCCATCCAACTTACAAAGCCTATGCCCAGCCGAAAGCGACCATCCGAATGCTGGTGTCACGATATGAGGCGGGTTCCGCTTATGGTGCCCATGTCGACGAAGCGGTCATCGGTGGAAAGCGGGTGGATTTATCGTTCACGCTGTTCTTGAGCGCGCCAGATAGTTATGAGGGCGGCGAATTGACCCTCATGGAGCCCAGTGGATCGGTTGAAATCAAGTTGCCGGTGGGTGATGCTATACTTTACCCAACGCATGCCCTGCACGAAGTCAAACCGGTTACATCAGGGGAAAGACTGGCTGTTGTCGGTTGGGTTCGGAGCTTCATTCGTTCGCCGCAGCAGCGCGAAATCCTCTTTGAGATGGACGTTGCTTCCCGCACTGTCTTCGAAGCCGAGGGGAAATCACCGCTTTACGATACGCTTGCCAAAACCAAATCCAATCTGATGCGAATGTGGGCCGACGACTGAGCCACATCTACAAAGTGTCACAAATACGAGATAGACGGATTCCATGAAAAAAATTCTTTGCGCCACCACCGCCGCCCTTCTTCTTTCTGCCGCTCCGACGTTTGCCTGGGGCAAGACAGGCCACCGCGTAACTGGCGCAATTGCTGAACGGCATCTTTCCGAAGAGGCCCGCGCTGCCATTCGCGACATAATGGGTGTGGAAGATCTGGCTGAAACATCGAACTGGCCGGATTTCATGCGGTCGAGTTCGGACGATTACTGGCGAGCCGCGGGTCCCTTCCATTATGTGACAATTCCGGAAGGCACGGAGTACGACCTCTCGATGGCACCGGAAGCTGGAGATGCGTATACCGCATTGCAGACTTTCTCCGATATCGTCACCGATGAAGGCGCAACGCTGGAAGAACGTCAACGAGCCCTGCGGTTTATCGTTCACCTTGTCGGCGATCTGCATCAACCCATGCATGTCGGCGATGGCACGGATCGAGGCGGCAATGATGTAAACGTAATTTTCTTCGAGCACGTCACGACCCTGCATCTCGTCTGGGATGAGGACATGGTAGATTATGAAATGCTCTCGTATTCGGAGATGACGGAATGGCTGGATCGACGGATCACGCCTGAGCAGGTCGATGAATGGTCGGTCACTGATCCACGGGTCTGGATTTCAGAAAGTGCTGAAATCCGTCCGAGCCTCTATCCCGATGATGCAGAGCTGCAATGGAATTATGTCTACGAACACCGAGGCACTATGCGAACACGGCTATCGCAAGGCGGTATTCGCCTCGCCGCTTACCTCAATGAGTTGTTCGAAGCGTAGGTATTATTGAGTTCTGACCGCAACGCTGGTGGCCCCTACAGATTGCCCGCCCGGTGTACGGAAGTGCACGAAAACGCGATTATTGGCCGGATCATTGGCGACGGGGCTGTCGCTACGAATAAACACCGCAAAAGTCAGCGTCTGGCCCGGTTGAAAAAGCTGGGTCAAACTGGCGGCGCGCGGTGTTTCACATTGGCCTGAAATCGCATTGGTTCGGCAAATTTCAAGCGTCTGGAATGCTGGCCCATTTGCCCCGGCTTCTGCCGTCACCACAACACTGGAAACCGAACCCAGATTGGCCGTTGCGACCGAAAAGGCACCGGCTCCACCTCCGGGTGGCAAGCTCACAATGCCATTATTTC
>Ga0316204_10006898_pt1 | contig 17056 bp, 18 predicted proteins | sample 6monrhotite_MG_2_FD_205661 | JGI IMG/M metagenome (GOLD analysis project Ga0316204, IMG submission 205661) | Microbial mat bacterial communities from mineral coupon in-situ incubated in ocean water Damariscotta River, Maine, United States -... | ecosystem: Environmental > Aquatic > Marine >... | reverse complement strand
ATATACATCGCTCTTATTTACACTAAATACATATTTAAAATCTAAAGTAGCATTATCATCTAAAGAATGCCCTTCTGATATAGAAATTAAAGAGCAGTCGTTTATATTGTATTGTCTTTGGTTGGATTGGGATTCATTAAGCGTTATACTCAACAATCCTTTATCGAGAACCAGTGAAGACAAATCAATTCCAGTTACTTTATTCTTAATCACAGAGAAACTCAAATCACCTTCCGCTGGCAACTCTGGGTATCGCATTTTTGGCGTAAGACTGCCCATTCGGTTAATAGCGTTTCTACTAATATCAAAATTTAAGCTAAAGTTCTGTATACACAAACCAGAAGTAGACACACCTTCATCAAAATCCGTGGAAATAGAAATATCCTGCGGTTGATACACACTGTAAGAATCGCTACTTTGATGGTCACCGCTTAATATGCCCGTATTATTGAAATCAAAGCCATCACACTCGTAAGCCACGCTTCCCTTGACCAACTCACCAACAGCACCTTCAATGCTGTAGGAGGTCATGTATGCGCCAGTAATGACAGTTTCCTGAACAGAGTCTTTAATGTTGTAATTGAAATCTTCAACAGAAAGAATCCCGCTTGTTTGAAAATCAAAAAATGGGTCGTTTTGATTAGTATCGCAAAGCATGAAGTCAATCGATAGATTTGTCGTTTGATTTGATTTTAAAATCCTATCAGTGACATTGATATCTCCAATTGATCGTATGGTTTCGAAATCCTTATCCGTCTCTATATTACAAGCCTGAACGCCCATCAACCTAGTATTGTTGATGAAAACCTGTTTGTCACTTGAATCTATACGAAACACTGGCATGTCTTATATTACACAAAAAAGCGACCCTGCCACAAGGCAGAGCCGCTATTGAGCAACTAATAATAAATTAGCTTAGATTGGTTGAGCCGCTACCGCGTCACCGCTGGTTGGGACTGCTGAAGTGTAAGTTCCCGCACCACTCCAGAATAATCCATCTGTGGTTGTGCTAGCTCCACCAATTTGAGCAGAGAAAGTCAAGTCAACAGTTTCGTTGTCGTCTAGACCTTGGCTAAAGCTTTGGTTGTCGAGAACAGCATTCTTAAGGGTGAACTTGTGAACTCCATCGAGAGCGTCATTTTTAACATCAACACTAATGTCGGTATTATTGTCTCCAGCAGTTCCTGTGAGAACATACTCAAGAGCGCCTTCTTTGAAGTTTTTGACAATAGCGTTAATGCTGACAGTAACATCAATTGGGAACTCAAGTGGTTTTGCAACCGCTCTTTCTTCGCCAAGACATTCAATATTACCACGACTTAATGGAACTTCAACAGAACAGCTTTGGATACACATGTCACTAAAGTTTGTTCCACCGAGATTTCCAGCGGTAATGTCGTCATTAGCAAAGCTAACAGTGATGTCGTCGGGACGAAGAACTAAAACGTTCATGTTTCCAGTGCTTGGTGCAGGAAGATTGAAAACACCTTCATCAGCACGAGCGCCCTCTTTATCAATTGATGGGTTCTTGAAGCCAGAGTGACCACCTGTGTAGAAAATCACATTTGAGGCTTCCCACTCAACATCCACCCTAGGGATTTCTCCAACAGCGAAGTTACTGCTGTAACTTGTTAAGACAGAGTTTCCGAAACCAATAACATCATGGTTTTCGCTTTGCGATTGATAAGCAGATGAGTTGAAAGCGTCTTCGCCTTCTTTAACAATAACGGTGTAAATGTTCTTCTCGCGACTAGCAACATCTTCAGTTAAAATACCACTGATCATTTGTGCATTGAAATCTTCTGAAGAAGTTAGTCCTATTGCAAGTTCATTTTCGCCGTTACCGAGGTAATAGCCAAATGACACTGTTGGGTTGATTTCCCTCATTGTTAAAGTGCCGATTCTAGCAAGTTGACCAAATTCGCGAATATCTTCGCGAGCGCCAGCTAAATCAACTTCAAAGGAGAAGGTATCAACACGATGGACCTGATGCGGCTCGATCATGTTTTCGTCGGCATCTATATACCATCCAGTATCAGATACATAGACGGACTTGTTTTGTGAAATTACGCGAGTTCTTGATGACATAAGTAGATAAATGTTTTTAAAACTTACACCCAATTATACTCTTGGGAATCTATATGTAGACAAATCAAAGTCTATAAACGAAACGCCAACATTTTTATTGAGTCTTTCTCTAACCGTTTCTGACACCGCAGTAGTGACAGAAACTTTGTTTACATGGGAAACAAGAGCGTTCTCGCCCTGAGAAGATTTTAGTTCATCATACTGATAGGGGTAGTTCTTTAAACTAAATGACTGACCATATGGCAATTCACTATAAGGGATGTGAGTTATGTTATTTCTAACCATATCCCTACATCTGGAAGCTACACCATCCATGATAAATTCATTCTTGGATAACAAAATAACTCGAATCCTACTTTTTGTGTCTTCTTCTCCACCAAAAGCGAACTCCTCATTACTGGAGTCCACCAATGTAATAATACAAGCGGGTAAAAAGTAAGATTTCTCATCAAGCTTCGAACTTTGGTTATACATGTATTGAGAACCTTGCCCCTCTTCCACAAAGTCGGAATGGATAAGAATAGATAAATCGTCGTCGTTGCTCGTATAAGTATTTATCTCTTTGACCGCAGAATCGGCTGTCACCGTTAAATTTTGTCCAGATGCAGATGGGAAAAGAATCCTACCATTATTGTAGTCTGTATGCACACCTCCATTTTCACTAGAGTCACCTGTTACAAATGATCCCCCAACAAAAAAACCAGAGTTGGGATTCGTTATTTCTTGCTCTGCAACAAGCTGTCTGAATTGCCCCTGATAACCCACAAAGCTATCTGGAATATCCTTAAAATCAACATACTTGAAAGTATTGGATATACCAGTTTGGTAAGCTTCTATATTTTGGCTGAGAAGTTGTTTCTCAAACCAAAGATAAAAACTCATTAATAGTTGATGATCGAATTGCGCTTTCAAGATTTTAGTAGGTCTTTTTTAAACTGCTGTATCAAATTAGTGATATACGGAGTTCTCTTGAAACTTACACCTGAAACCTTATTTTGAGACTGTAAACCAGTTCCAGATTTAGAATCAGGGAAACCTTTGGGATTGAATAAATATGCCGCCGCATTACTGACCCCCTTTTCTACTCCCTCCGCCCAACTTAATCCAGAAGCCCAAGGCATGGGCGTATCTGCAAAAATCTCTTTAGCTTCTGGTATGAAAACCGTAATTAAAAAACTACCTCTACCACGAGGTTTGACTTTATGTCTTAATTTCTTGGATAAAATGCCCTCAATCACTGCTACAGGATCACTTCCGTTATCGAACCCCAAAAAAGAAAACAAGTTTCCATAACCACTAAGTGTTCCGCTTATATTTGATGCTGTCGAACCATCAGAAATCTCCTTCGAAACAGGATGTTCCATCAAATTCTTAACTAGGTCATCTTGTTTTGTTTTTATGTGATCTTGCGCGGACGCTGACATAAGCCTAGCAACACTCGCTCCGTTACCACCAGAAGATAAACTATCTTTCAGTAATTTGGGATCAATATAAACCTTGACACTGTTTCGAGGCATTAGTTTTCGCGTTTTAGATACCACATATAAGCCTGTGGGCTAAACGGTCCAATTGCTTTTGGGTCGCTATCTACAACAAATAAATTGCCGTCAACCTCTATGCGCTCACATATTTTAATCTTTTCGTTTGCCTCTGCATTGACTTTTATTCTTATTCTACCTTCTGAAGAAGACAGACCCGCTTGACCTCCACCATCAAACAATTTTTCGTCTTGGTCGTTTTCGTATAGAATATTTGCAGAGTAAGTGAATTTAGTTAATTCCTCTTGGGTTGACAGAGATGATGTCGTGCCAGAATTTCCATAAAATGGATTATTTGACCAAGATGCAGGTTGTTGGGTTTTTGTATATACATAAATATCTCTTGCAAACGTATCTCGAACGTCCTGTAAGGAAGACTGGATCTCAGCCTTTTCAGTGTCATTTAGTATAGAAGCCATAATTAATCTCGGATATTAGCCGCGCTCGTAGAATCAAAAGCGTCGTGACTTCTGATAGAATCAGACCCATGAACTTGTCTCGGTCCAGATCTGTATCGGTTGTATTGGAAAACAATCCGCCCAAGCTTTTCTCTTGAGTCGCTAGAAAAATCCCTAAAGGTTTTAGCTACAGAATTTTTATTCTGCCTTTGGATAGTCGTATCACCTTCTTTCAGTGTGATCCAATCTGCTGATGTTCCATAAGTCGCAGACCGCAAAGAATCTCTTGCGGCTTTTTCATAATAGTGAACCTCATAAAGAGTTTTGAATATCTCTAATTCTTGAGACGTTAACCCGTGACTGGCGGAGTCGCCAGACCCTAAAATAATAGCGCCTGTATCATTTGCGGAGAACTCTTCGTTTGTAAGTAGGTTTAATTCGCCCAAATTGGCGTCTAACCAGCCTGAAACGTATGAGGTGGGATAAGTACCAGTATCGTCAGGGAAGTCGTATGTGACGATTTGTGTGGCTAGATTTCCGAAGTCGTTCATGTGTTATTCAAATGTCTTTGAATAATCTTACACTTTCTTTGTAATTTGGATCGTTTTTATCTAGCTCGATTGGTCTAGCGGGAGTCCCTACTGTAACATCATGTTTTTGTGCGTAAAAATCAAAAGACTTGATTAACGCACCCTTTAATTGGTTTCTTCCACCAGATGGTTGGATTCCAACGCGAGAAGCTAGAGTTGTCATTTCAGCGACAGACATACCAGAAAGGTTCTCTTTGAAGATGTCTCTGTTTAGAGTCCTGTATGGATTAGCGTCTTTAATCCCAAGCAAGTCTTCAAGTTCTTTTGCCTTTTTGATTTGAGCCTGTTTAGAATTTCTATCTTTACCATCAACCTCGTCAAATTTACTCATGTCAATCTGATTGCCGTCAGTAATCTCTTTTTTAACATTAAGTCCTTCTAGATCTTCGGCGGAAGCAGAAAGAAGATCCTTTCCTTCAGGTAATCCGTTGATTTGAAGTTCTGTGTTGTTACCTTTCGGTTTTTCCTCGTGTTCTATTTTACCGTGAATGAAGTCTAAATCTTTTTTGTCCATAACATATGATATAGATTTAAATAAAAAAAATCAAAAAAAAAGAGCCGCTCCGCTGGGAGCGACTCTTCTGAGGGGTTCAGTGTGGATTAGACAGAGATACCGACAAGGGCGCGGTCGTCAATACAGACGCGACCCTCTTCGACTTTACCGTAGTATCCGATCTTGTTCTGGCGAACGCTGAACTGATCGTCAACAACAACGCTAACTTCTGATCCTGTTCCTTCTTCAGAAACAGCAGGGCGAAGTAGAACGTCGCGGCTTCGGTCGATACCGATAACGATTTCGTCAGCAGACTGCGAGAATGTTCCAGCGTTACCTCCGCCTACAACAGTAGCTCCTTCAGCAGTAACAACTGCGTCAAAGATCTTGTTGAAACGTTGACCGATGCCCATTTCCAGAACTTCGATAAGGTTCATGCCGTAGAAGCTTGGAAGACCACCAGCACCGTATAGAGAATCACGCAGACTCTCTGGAGCAGGAAGACCATCTTCGGTATTGGCAGGAGCGCCTCCGTCAGCGGCGACGGTGTTGATTGGGTTGTAAGACATTGCGCGAACCTCTTGGATGATTTCAGGAGAAACCAAAAGGTCAGTAATGCCAACCTTGCTACCACCAGTAGGAGTGCCACCAGAGAAAGAACTGTTGATGCGCTTTGCCTTCGTCATAAGACGGTTAAGGTCATGAAGCACGAAACGGCTTTCTTGGGTGGAACCGATGATATGATCACCAGCAGAACCACTTGTGGTATCACCCTTTACAAGCGCGGCGGCAAGCACGTTAAATGCGGTGCGCTCCTGCTTGAGCATAACTTCTTGAGCCATGCGGGTGAAGGTTTTAGAAACAACGTCCAAGCGAGCTTTCCGAGCATACTTCCTGTCAAACGCAAGTGCGCTATCAAGAGTGTAGGTCTGGAACTTAAGCTCGTTATGAGCAGGGAACACTTGGTTATATGGAAGACCACCAGCTACCTGTTGAGAGTAGACTTGGATGTAATCTTCGTCGGTGATGTCGTAATAAAGATCAAGAGGGATAGATGGATTGTCATCTTCTCCAAACGTAAGTGTAGAGAAAAGGCTTCCAACTGTCACAGCGTTGTTGATAACTTCGCTAACCACAGGGGAAAGGAGTTGAGCAACGGCGGCTTGTGCCTCATAAGCTTCCTCACGATTATTGGAACCCATTGCGCGAACAAGAGCCAATTGATCTTCAGTTCTTTGAATATTAATTTTCATTTTTGTAGAGGATGTGGATTAGAGTTCAAGTTTAAGTATTGCGTATGCACCTTCAAAAGCGTCAGTCGAAGATTGTCCGACACGGTCGCCAGTTGCGATGAATTTTCCAACAGCGGCGTCCTTCTCAGCTTGATCAGCGGAAGCGAAAGCAACTCCAGTAAGAGTTCCGTTTGCGGCTGGGACAGCAAGAGAGTTAACAGCAGGAGCAACTCCACCAGCAAGCGCGTTCACATTAACAGTGAAAATGCCTTTGGTGGCGATTGGAACAGCTTGACCAGAAATAACGCACTGAAGCTCTTCGCGCTTCACTGAATCGTAGATCAAGTTTTGTCCGTTTTCGTCATTAGCTCTTACATCGCGTAGCATGATTCCTAGAGGGCGCACAGCGGCTCCAGTTCCAGCAACTTTGCTTACTTTGTAATTAACTTCTGGATAAGGAGAGTATCCATTTCCCATAACATTGTTATAAGAATCAGAGTCGCCCCTTGTGGTCATAGATACAGGTTCGTCGGTGAGATTAGCAGAGCTAACCTGAACAACAGAACCAGCTTCACCCGTTACTGCGTCAAGAGAATAGAAGTTGATAACATCATTCTCATCGTAGCTACGGTATGGTAATAGTCTTGTAATTTCGTTTGCCATAATAGTTATAGTTAGTAGATTTGTTTAATTAGGAGATTTTGTATGCGAAACCAGCCTTGGCTTTTTCATAAAGAGTCTCTTCCTGAGTTCCTTCAGCGTTTCCGTTAGGGAGCGAAGATTCAGCTTCGATCTCTTCGGTTTCGATTTCAGTTTCAGTTTCTTCTTCAGTTGAAGCTTTAACTTCTGTCTCGTCAGTTTTTGCGTCGCTCTTTTCGAGTTTCTCAGCAATAGCTTGCTCGATCAGTGCGTCTTGATCTTTTTTGGCTTGAGCCATAGTCTCTTTATCCTTGTGGGCGAAGATGACTTCGATCTCTGTTTTCAAAACTTCAAATGCTTCGTCTTCTTTGACCGCCTTGAGTTTAGAAGCGATGATCTTACTCTCTTCTTCAGAAAGGTCGTATTTGTCATCGAAATGATTCATGCGGTCGTTAAATAGCTCGGCAGAAGCTTTCGCTTCAATTTCAGTTTTCAACTTATCAAGTTCGCTGGAAACCTCAAGGTGCTGGTCCTGTAGGGACTTAAGTTCCTTTTCGGTGTTTTCACGAGCTTCTGACTCTAGGTCAACTTTAGACTTCCAGCTTTCGCCGTGTTTTTCAAGGGTTTCCTGCATCAAAATGCCAATTGATTTAGCTTGATCGTCGCCCTTGACAACGGAAGCAATTGCTTCGGTAGTCTGTTTTACGAATTCTTGGAATTGTTTTTCGTCCATATTTAAAATATTTGATTTGTTTGTTGTTACATCTTTTTTCTCTAATTGGGAATTTTTTTGTTTATTCGCCACTGCTTTTTCATCCTTTGATTCCTCTTGATTTGGGTCAACAGGATAAATTCCTTTCACTCTTGCGGCTGGCTTCATGGTGAGACCTGCACCCAATGGGATAACATCACCACAAAACACTCGTGCTACACTATCTCCATTTTTATCTTTACCAGATCCCCCAAATCTTTTTAGGTATGCTCGATACTCTTCGTAATCATCCTGCCCAACAAACTCGCATTCGCAAACCTTTTTACTGTTGCCCTTGATAATCTTAAATTGACGAGAAGCTAATTCCCAACTTGTTGAAATGTTTTGGTAATCTTCACTGTCTTCACTGGCAGACTCTATGATGGATTCTGCTAGATCAGGGAAAATCTTTCTGTAAATAAAGCCAAAAGCATTCAGGTAAAACGGTTCTGTTTTGTCGGCGTATGATTCAATGTCGTTATCGCCAAAATCAAACTCTTTTTCAGAAAGCGACGCATTGATCATGTGACCAACAATTTTGTGCTTTTTGTGTTCTATGTTGATTGGTTTGTTAGCGAAATTCTTTACACATTTGATAGCCGCCATTGTATTCATGGCATCATCATTCTGATTAACCTCGTTAACTACAGCTAAGTTAAAAACGACAGGCATCAAATCAATGTTCATCTTGGCATTAAAGCCCTCTGGCAACATTGACTTGACGGAAGCTTCTGAAACTTCTACATCATCAAAACTCTGAACATCTAATACTTTAAACTTTGGAGCTATTTGAAAACTAAACTCTTTCTTCTTTTCTGCCATAACATTCCTTACACAGAAATTTTAGTAGAATGATATAAAATTGCAGAGCATAAATCATTTAAGTTGTGTTCTGCTCCAAAATTTAAGACTTCAGGTTTTGCGTCGAGTAATTGAATCTCTTCTAAATTCTCAACTACCTTAGCAAGCGTGGCTTCCCATTCGTCCATTTCCTTAGAAGCAAAGATTGATTCGCAAACTCTACCCACAAGATCCTTGCGGTTTTCGTCTAATTCATCCATTCCATATTTAAAAGCAAAATCTCTATAAGCTTTTGTTTCAAATTCACTTGCTTTGTTTGTAACTTCAATAAGATTACTCTTGGAAATAGAGGCATTAGATTGACCCATTGGTCTTCCACCCGAAGGCGATGGATTAGTTACGCTGGCAGGTCTTCCCTCTCCAGATGGCGCGGCTGGATTTCCTTTTCCAGAAGATTTGCTTACGCTGTTAGAACTATCCTCTTCGTTTTCGTAGAAATTAATACTGTTGACCATCGGTGTGTAGTAACCCTTCTCGCGAGATTCTTTAAATTCTTCTTGTGAGGGCTTTAGATCAACAGCTTCAGGGAACTCACCCCTATGAACGACATCCATGCCTTGTTCTGGAGTCAGTATCCCAAGCTCCATCATTCTCGTGGCTAGTTTGGTCAAATCTGAATTGTCTAAAGTATCCGTGTTTACGAATTTGACTTCTGGATAACTTTTTAAACCAAGACCTTTGCAGATCCTCTTGATTTCTGGTTGTAGAAACTCTTTAACAAATTGGTTCCTTGATTCTTGTAGACGGCTCATGAATATTTTCATTTTCATAGAACCATCAGAATATTTTGTATCTCCGATTAGAACGTTCTGTAGACCTTCTTGAATATCTTTGTTTAGAATTTCGTATTTTTCAGACCCCATGACTTTCTTTAGGTCAGGTATAACAAAATCCGCTTTCGTTGTGTAATCGGAAACAAGAACACGACCCACACTTTCGTTTTGGAAGATTTGTTGCATGGCATCGATAGCCTTATGGTTAATTCCACCCTTGTCTGGCTCTGCGCCCATTGTAACAAGCAATACAACATTCTCAATAGAACGAGCAATTGCCTGATCTATTTTCTTTAGCTCCATCTTCTTGTTCATATCATCAAGAACAGAGAATGCGTATGGGACAGCTAAAGGTTCATAGTCTTGCTTCTTAGCAAAGATCGCATGAAGGAACTTTGAATCAAGTTTGATTTCAGCCCTTTCATTAGATAACCCGCCAGCCCCAGACTGAATCATCTTCTGTGTTTCTTCAGGAAGAGATTCGTAGGTTTCTTTTTCGTGTTCTGTTTGGGGATTTTTCAAACGAGCCACTTCAAACGGAGTTAATACTTTGGCGTATTCTTGATGTGAGAAAGATAGAGAATTTTTAGCTACAATATCAGTGGGGTTAAGAACAAGATATCGGATAGGTATTTTGAAGTTTTTGTTAGTTTGCGCCCCATAAGCCTCATACAGTTTCCCTGCATTTGTAGCTTTGAGTTTTCCATCAATACGGTGCGCGAAGAAGTTGCTTGATCGATAATATTCTCTAAAATATTGGCTTTTTAAATCGTCGATATTGATTCTTTGCAACCAAGCCTTGATTAGTTTACGTGATTTTGCGCTTCCACCATCAAGGTAGATGTCTGCATCTGCAAACTCAGAAAGAAGATCGATTGTGCTACGAAACGCCGCAATATTAAAATAAGCTTTTTGAGTCAACCTAATTGCGTCGCCAGCACTAACAGAGTCTTCCGAGTAGGCGAACGGCAATAAACCGTCATCGATATTCTTAAAACGATCTGTCGCCAAGTTTGTGGCTGTTGAGTTTTTTCTAGATTTAGACCGTTGCGCGTTATTTGGGCGAAGGCTTCTTGAAGCTGTAGCTTCGTATAGGTTATCCCCAAGCATTTTTGGCTCAAAGACTTCTGGCTGATTTGCTGACGCAAGTGCCTCCAAGCTCTTATCTTGACCTTGGTTTTTTCTTTTTTCCCAGTAATCGGAACGTTTTGTATATTTTCTCTTTTTCGCCATGTCAATTGTTACACTTTAACTTTTCAAAGTCGAATTTTTTACTTTATGATTCTTGGAATGAAGTCGTTAACGGGTTTTGGTTTATCTTTTGCTTCATTCATGTCGTAGTATAGTTTGATAAACCAATTTCCTAGAACTAGTGCGGAATAGGAGTCTTTTCGCGCTCTGTTAGGACCAGTTGCTCTCTTAAGATTTTGAGGTAAATCGAAAGATTGACTACCTTGGGGGTTACTCTTAACTTCAATATTCGCACATTCTGACTTTGTAAGTTCGATTATGGTTTTTTGGTGGTCAATAAAGTCGATCATCTTAGCGGAGTTATTGTTTCCCAACATATTCATATCCCATTTTATCTGAGTAATAGGAAGTTTCTTTTTTCTTTGAGCGTCAAAGTGGTCATCTACCGATCTAGCCCCAAATAGAATTTTCTGGTGGTCAATATTTGCTTGAAGAAGTTCGTTTCCTGAACGAATCCACTGAGATGTGGGCTTCCTTAGAATACAATATTTCCTACCACTAATATTATACTCATTTTTAAGCTTGACCATGTTCTCATTATATTCTTCTGATTTGTCAATATCCATTCCTATTACTCCAATATTGATATTTGACGATTTGAATAATTCACTTTCGTTACAACTGTCAATAAACTGAACCCCTCCGTTATAGTCACCGCAGATGCCCACGATATTAAAATGAGTTAATATATAATGGAAATACCTCATGTGGTCTTTTAGAGAAACTCCTGCGATTGCATAACTGTGGACTAAACAAGACTTCTTGGAGTCAGGCAATAGCTTGAACACATGCATAGCAAAGTGGTCGGCGCTTGTATTTCCAGCCCAGTTAGGGTCAAATGATAGTATGTATTGATCTTTAGGATTACCCACCACTTCCGCCGCAGGATATTCGCCATCAGGAATAGTGCATTTCATCATCTTAGATAAACGAAAATAACCATCACTCTCATCCACGAACTGACCACCGAACTCTCGCTCGAACTGCATTTCGCTCATTGTTGACTTAGCTTGCTTCAAAAGGTTTTTATCATAAAGTGTATTCGGCGCACAGTCATAACTTAACTGCATGATAATACGATAAGCATCATCCGCCGCGTTCTCATCATCTTCTTCGTCGGCACTCTCGTATACGCCGCTGATAAGGTCTCGGTATTTACAGTATAATTTATACATGTATTCGAACTTGAAGCTTGGAGATGATAGAATAATCAGTTTGTTGTTCGACCAAACATGCCTGTCAGACTCTTTCATTTCTCCAGCGTCAATCAACATACTCTCTACATCGTAAATTTCTTCCCTTTCCGTAGGGTTTTCAACAACACCTAGAAACGGCAAAATAACTTCGGTAAAAATCTTTTCTGGTATGGTGAGGAACTCATCAAGCACAATACGATTAAAACGAAAACCACGAAGCCTCTCTCCGTTAGCCAAGGGTAAAGCAATTGCTTTGTTTTTACCAATCTTCATTGTCCATGCATCCGTTCCTTTGGAAAGCTTGTATCCAGACTCTCGCGCCATAGCCGCTTCGGGTTTTGCCATAATATCTTCAATCTTGGAAAATATTTGTTTGGACTGACGGAATGTTCCAGCAATAACACCAATATTTGCGCTGGGATTCAACAAGCATTCTAAAATAACATAGATGGCTGTTGAGAAAGTTTTTGATAAACCACGAGAAAAGACGAACATCGAGTAATCTCCAATCATCATAGATTTTATCGCCATTTCCTGAAACGGAAATAATCTAACCCCAAGAAAGAGTTCGCAAGTATAACCAACATTGTTTCGTAAAAAACGATACAGTTGATATTTCGCCTCCTCTTCTTTCATATCCCCTTCAATAGCCAACAATTTCTCGTTGATTTTTGTCGCTGAATACTCATATCTATAACGCTGTTTTCCTTTGTCCCAAGCCACAATCTAAATTCCTTCTAAATTTGTTTTTTTATAATTATAAAATCTTTTTAATACGATCACCTTTTCATGCTGACCCTTTGTTTACCGCAAACCCTATTTTCGATATAGTATTGCAAGTCCACTTTCCATAAAGCCTGTCCATGTTTTAAAATTTTTGGAGTAATCTTCTTAGCCCCGTTACGCGAATAAGCGAATATAAATTGAAGGTTATCAGGATACTCTACCATAAGATCTCGGACATTGTGCCATACATAATTAAGATTGCTTTTGAATTTGGTTTTTTTGTTAGCTTCTTTGACTCCTTGGATGGAATCCTCGACGACAACAAACATGTAAGAATCAAACTGAACACAACGATCCATTTCTCTCCTAAACCTATCTATATCCTTACCAAAAGTCGATCTAAAATCGCCAACAGACTTCCTGTCCACGAATGTCTTGGAGAAATCTTCCCCCGCCGCCGTGTAATCACCAAAGTCTAGTTTTTGACTAATGCTGTTTTTATATGAAAATGGTAACTGCTCCCTTGTGTCAACCATCACAGTAATATCTGAAGCATCATTATTCCAAAATGATTCTGGAAGTTTTTTGTTTAGCTTAACTGGAAGACCAATTTCTTTGCAAAATGCGTTGTAACTTCCCCACACATTCCGCATGGTCATGATGTTCGGCATCTCATACAAATCATAAAAAGCATTGGGCGGCATAAAGCCAAGTTCTTTGTGTTCTGCTTTTTGTTTAAATTTCTTAATAATGTATTCTTTTACCTCCGACGAGGGGCTTACCTTGATCCACTTTAAATAATTCTCGTAAGAAACAAAATCAGTATCCACATATTGACTGTATTTTTTAAAAGGTATAGGTTCTTTTGAAAATAGATCGTAGCGTGGATGGTGTTTAATATAATACTCTGCAAGGCTGTCAAAATGACATTTTGTATGCTGGTGCAAGCCTCTTCTGGATGTGAAGGTTTTACCGCATTCTTTACATTCAAATTCACTCATAATAATTCTTCTTTTGAAATTCCAAGGACACGAGCCTTAAACTCACTCATTGTCTCCAATTTATCCGCAGTATCTGCCACAAGACGTTTTTTCATTTCAGCCATCTTGATCATGAGGTCACGATCTTGCTTGTCCTGAAACGCCTCAACCAAAGCTTCGATAGATCCACTTCTTTCACCTTTTGCTTTCAATCTGTCTTGACGACTACCATTCAGACTCTTCGTAAGAGCCTCTACTCGCTTCTCACATTGATTCAGTTCCTCACTAGTGGTCTTAATAAGCTCTGTAAAGCGTATAGTTGCCCCCTGTGCGTCGTCACCCATGTCATCGAGCATCTTGTTCAATTTATCTAGTCGCGCCTGTATGTGCTTAATTCTGACGTAGTTGGTGCATAGGGTTATGTATTGGTTTTGCTCATCGGAGGTTAAATCGGGCTTGTCCCATGTCGCTCGCACAAACTCACTCTCAAATAACTCCCTGTCAGTAACGCGGCAATACTCATTTATGGTTTGCTTCAATCTAGGGCTGTGGAGATACTTGATAAGCATACGCATCATCTTTTCATGCTTATTGCTAATGCTTTCAATAGATATTTCCTGACCCGCCCAATCATTTACTTTTTTAACAGACCTCGAAACCGCCGTAGGTGGATTCCACCTCTCAGAAGTTACCACTTCGTTCTCATTAATAATATCTGGTCGATATTGAGTAAGAAAATTGATAACAGCACGGTGATGTAAGCTCAAACTCTTAATTTCGCCATTCTCAAAAACAATACGAGCAATATCAAGTGGAGTCATGTCAGAATCGATATGGTCGCCCATAAGGAAATCCCTTTGTCGTTCCGTGAGGTTGACTGCGCTACATTCTTCGTGCTTTGTAGTCTTATATTCCTTGTTTTGCTCACTTAAAAAGGCTCTTATAGCCCTACCTATCTTATGACGACCGTCTGCCTCTGGATCACCAGAAACAACTTGTGTAATACGCTTAAGATCAGGGTCTTTTTTAAATTCCCTGATTACTTGTTGCTTTTCTTCGTCTGAAAGTTTGTATTTGTTCAAATCAAATCCTCCTCTTCTATTATTTTCTTCCCAATTTCGTAGAATTTCTTCTTCAGGTTATTTAGTTGTTTGTATCGTGGCGTTTTCCTGTTTTTCTTATCCTGTTTAAAACCAAACTTTTCCGCCACCTCTTGATCAGAGCAGTGATCAACATAGATCATTTTGTAAATCTCTTTTTGTTTCTCGTTGGTTATTTTATTAATAATAAGCTTATGAAGCGTTCCAGTTTTCTCTTCGTAGTCTATACCTTCTTTAATGCATGTCTCTCCAATAGAAACGGCGGGGTCTAAAGATAAAGGTAGTTTAAGATTGTAAGCTTTTTCCTTTTTCTTTTTCCACTTGGCGTATAAACCGCATTCCGCGCTAATGTTACCGCTTTTGTTAAGTGAACATTCCTCGCCTCCCATGTAGTGAGAGCATTTGAGACACGGCTTCGCAAAATTACCGTAATGATTCCTTATTTGATTCCTAATCTGATTATAGATCAGCCGCGCACACCAAGGCGCGAAGGGTCGCTTTTGGTCCCACAAATGCCATTTCTTGTAAATATGGGTGCGAATCAGTTGTGAGATATCATCATAATCTAGCCATGCCAAAGCGGTCAATTGCCACTTTGATCTATAACGAGCTAGAAGACGTTCAATCTCGTCTTGCATATCCTCGTATTGATTATTCATTAATATCTTTTGATCTTGAGGCTTGCGCACAATCTTGCATGTTGTGCTTGATAATGTCTTTACCGCTTGGCAAATTACTAGGAGCGCGTCTGCTAGCAGATCCATCCGCCCCTTTTCCGAAAACATCTTCAATTTTAGTTACAGATTTGTTATACTGAACCCCAATGCCTCTCTTTAGACCATCTAAATCAATACTACTCACAGACACCTCTTCGACCTCATCTGAAGTCTGTTGAGTTGCTTGAGATACTCCAGAAATTGCCTCGCCACAACTAGCACAAAATTTAGGCTTAGTTGTTTCGTAGACGTTTTTAGCTCCACATGATACACAGAAAATTTTATTCATAAAAAATGTTAAAGTAATTACACCTAAAAATCTATTTTTTATTCAAATTTTTGTATTTTAATTTGTTGTTGTTTTTTTATAAATCATGTTGACATTTGAATCAATTTGCGCTATTATATACCACATGCAGTCAAAAAATACAATTCTTCCACACGAAGACAGCGAAAGAAACAAAGCTCGCGTACTACACTATATCACAAGATACTTTCCCAATGCACATGTCGCCAAATCCATCCACTCTTACAACTCAAACCTAAAACATTCTGAGGACGAGGGCATGGTTTGGGATGTCGATGCCAGCATTGGTGATGGCAACCAAATATGCCGACACCTCATCGATTTTGAGGAAGCCTACATGAGAGGCGACAAGGAAGAGGCGGTTTACCACTTGTGTGCAGTGGCATGGAGATCCGACGAACTGCTAGAAAGGTTCATGACTTCAATGGAACCGTTTGGAACGATCAAGTTCTCACATCCGAGGAACGAGGATTGTGAGCAACGCCTTGTTAGCAATTTGAATTTAATTAACGATATGAAAAAGAAAAAACTTACTTAAATAACAAACACAAAGAAAACAATCAAATGAGCTATAAACCAGACAACTACCACCAGACAAACCCACCATGCGAACTTAAAAAAGATGTCATGGGTCGTCAAGGTTCTAAGAAAGGACAGAAAGAATCAACTCCGAGCGGTGAAGGGTCGGATGCTTCGACTTGTTCGCTTTCCGAAGATCCCGATTGGGGTGAGTTAAAGCTGGCTTTGAACGAGGCAATTTGGGCAAAAGCCCCCAGCACTACCACGCTTGAGCAAGCTGAACATGCCGCCTGTCTCGCCATCGGATACCTCAATAAATGTTTTGAAGCGAAATCAATGTCCATCCACTTAGAACCATGAGCAAAAAAGCAGAGCAGTTGTCTCAAACGCCAATCCTCACACAGAAACAGGTGTCCAAAGCCAATAGGCAGGATAGTTCTAAGCTGGATGCGACGCCTTGTTCGCCAAGTTTAATCACAACCATTGATATAATGAGAAATTCACTCAGAAGGGAATACTTAACAGAAGCCCAATATAAAACCCTGAAAAATCTAGGGTCGCTATGTGTTTACTGCCGCAGACGGGGGCGGGAAATCATCTATTATGCGGTAGGAACTAATGCCGACATCAAGCATATGCTTTCTCAAGCGAACGGAAAGGATATGCCATGAGCGATAGCGAAATTAAACTGCATCCCGTTGTTCGTCTTCCTAGTTTCACGCGAGGTTGCGAGCGAAAAGCAAACCTTGGGAGGAACTACGAAAAGCAAGCCGAGAAAATGAAAGCCAAGCACGGCAAGGAATACGGGGTGTATCACTGCCCATACTGCGGGGGAACGCACCTGACAACCAAGCTGGAGAAGCGGCACGAATACCCACCGCTAATTTATCAGACGAAC
>Ga0316204_10006896_pt1 | contig 17058 bp, 13 predicted proteins | sample 6monrhotite_MG_2_FD_205661 | JGI IMG/M metagenome (GOLD analysis project Ga0316204, IMG submission 205661) | Microbial mat bacterial communities from mineral coupon in-situ incubated in ocean water Damariscotta River, Maine, United States -... | ecosystem: Environmental > Aquatic > Marine >... | reverse complement strand
GCCTTACGTGCAGATCCCACAAATGAAGATGCCCGGTATAACTATGAATTGTTGAAAAAACAACAGCAGGAACAGGAACAACAAAAAGACCAGCAGAATCAAGATCAGCAGCAAGACCAGCAGAACCAGGATCAACAGCAGCAAGACCAAAAGAACCAGGATCAGCAACAGCAAGACCAGCAGAACCAAGATCAGCAGCAGCAAGACCAAAAGAACCAGGATCAGCAGCAGCAAGACCAAAAGAACCAGGATCAGCAACAGCAAGACCAAAAGAACCAGGATCAGCAACAGCAAGACCAAAAGAACCAGGATCAACAGCAGCAAGACCAACAGAACCAGGATCAACAGCAGCAAGACCAAAAGAATCAGGATCAGCAGAACCAAGATCAGCAGCCGAAAGAGGGTGAGGAGCAACAGAACCAGCAGGAACCTCAGGAAATGACGGAAGAAGAAAAGGAAAAACAGAAACAGCAAGACTTAAAGTCTATTCAGGAAAAGCTCAAACAAATGAACATCAGTCCTGAAAAAGCCAAAATGATTTTGGAGGCCATGAAAAATAATGAGGTTCAATACCTGCAACAGAATCAGCGTAAAGGCAGCAAGAAAAAAGACAAATCCAAGCCTGATTGGTAGAGGATACGGCTAACGGCTAATGGCTAACATGACAAGTAAACCGCAATGATCACAGAAATTTAACTTTTTAAACCCCGACGCTTCGGTCGGGACCTTCGGCTTTACTCTTTACTCTTTACTCTTTACCAACACTACGACACCATTCGTAACTAATCCTTCTCCTCCATCGTCTTAATATAGGATGAATTAAACCACTATGGTCTTAGCATTTGGGAAATACTTGGGAAATGATAAACTCGTGCAGGATTTATTGCATTATCGACTAACATTAAACCTCTATGATAGTCATGAAAAACTTCCGAAGCATTGTCATGAATATCCATATTTGAGTGTAGCCATTAAAGGCTATTATCAAGAGCTTACCGATATGAAGGGAATTCCTCCAAGCATCGTGGACCAGCGTAGTATACTATATCGCCCAGCAGGTTATGTACATTCTAACGAATTTAATAAGATGGGTGGAGCCTGCTTCAATATTGAGTTTAAAGATCAGTCATTCTTAAAAAGTATATTCCCATTCCATCAAGAAGTAGTGGTTATTCCAAACAATCTTGACGTCACACGGATTTTTTACAGTTTTCTAAATAATGAATCCACCGCAGTTCTGGAATTGCATATACAGGAGTTATTGGTTGGATTGACAAAATCTGTATACGTACAAAATCATTCCTCAATAGCTAAAAAAGCCGCTCATTATATTGAAGAGCATGCCGATCAGGCATTTTCCTTATCTGAAATTGGTAGTCAACTACAAGTTCACCCGGTTTACCTATCCCGGGCGTTTAAAAAAACCTATAGCAAAACCATTGGAGAATATCTTTCCCAAGTCCGCTTAAGAAATGCATTTTATGGATTAGGAAATCAGGAAAAGCTTACCACTCTTGCCTACTCCAAAGGATTCTATGATCAATCCCATTTCATACGGAGTTTCCAAAAGGAATTTGGCACCTCCCCAGGTGCAGCACGCAAAGAATTAAGCAGGTTAATCTGATACAATTTTATTTCATAAGAATTGAGTTTTTTTGAGTTTACAAACATTAAAACTCAATAGTTATGAAATTATATATACCACTTATACTTTTATTTTCTTGTGCTTTTTCGCCAAAACCGGAAACCATTCAGGAAGCACACAATTCTTACTTTCAAATGGACCATAAGTCTTCTTATGATCTTTATACTCACATATTCCAGGATAGTAGTCATAGTCCCGTTGATCGGGCCTCGGCAGGCATTGTAAAAGCTAAAATGGAATGGATGCTTTACCAGGATAATGATAAAGCGATGCAGACATTAAGCTCTGTAGCCACAATCCCAGAGGAAAAAAGCAGGCAATTGCAACTCAAAGCACGAATCCTGAAAAGTCAGGGAAATTACGCTGAAGCAATCCATTCTGCTCAATTGGCAATGGATGAGGCAACTTCTGATTTGGATAAATATGGTGCTGAGACTATGATGGCTAAATATTATCTCAATTCATTCACAAGCTCTATATCAGCAGGAAAAAACTTTGACAGAGGCACAAATGAGTTTAAGAATGCCTATGATTTTATGATTAAACTGGCGGAACCCAGGCAGGGTGATGTAGAAATCGCCAATCTTTTACTCGGTTATGCATTAATAGCAGGAGATGGGGAAAAGGCTTTTGACGGATGGATGTCTTACTACCGCCTTACCCAGCTGAATCAGATTCACCCTAGCTTGCTTAAGAATCCGGAGGAGTTTAAAACAGCATTATTGTCCATGGATTCCACTTCACACCAGAATGAGGCTAATAAAATTATTATCCTTGGTCTTGCTGAAAGTGGATTTAATCATTATGCCCGATTATATTTTGATCTTCATAATAAATCCGGTCAGTCCAACGACCACCAAATAAATGACATTTTACTCTACACTTCATTTCTTGACGATATAAAAGAAAAAACGGAAGACTACTATCTGAAAACTGTCACTCCGGGAAGTTTCTCAGAGCAGGAGTTGAAAGATCAATATCTTCAATCAATGATTGCGAGTGCACAAAATCTGTGGAAGAATATCAGCTGGGATGAAGAAACTCCACCATTTTCCAGAGAAGCCTTTACCAAAGAATCTCGAAAACGTTTTAAGGCCGTCTTTAAAATGCTGATGGCCAATGGATACTTTGGTTTGCATATGGGACATATTGTTCTGGATGATACGCGTACTATTTCACAATACGATCAAAATGCAGTATTCAATTATGTATCCATTGATCATATGGTATCCAATGGATATTCGGGTTGGTTTTGGGATGGAAGAGCAGAAACTGGCGGTTGGGCAGATGATGGAGAAAGCTTTTTGCAGGTGAGAAGTGCCTACAGTCATGGTCCTGTCCGATCATGGATTAAAGTGACCGATTCAGTGGAGATTGCCAAAACTCAGGAATTTATCGAAAATAATTGGCAAAAAGACGACTCATTAGCTCTTGATAACCCCTACAGTTACCTGCCTGCCCTTTCTAAACGTCTTAATTACGATTCTGAAAAAGACATTCTGGATTCCCTCAGGGGAACAGGATTGGCCGGAGCACAATTAAGGTTGAGTTTCATCAATAGAATTGAAGAACTGAATCAGGAGTCCAGCATTTATGCGCACGAGGGACGACATGCCATTGATAAGAAAAATGGATACAATAAAAGATCCAAAGAGCTGGAGTTTACCGCAAAATTATCGGAAGTCTATTTCTCGGCAAAACCAAAATATGCATTTACTGCAGTTTTGAGTCCAAACATTGGAGATGATACTTCTCACGGACAGGCAAACCTTAAACTAATCAAGGGATTGGTCTCATGGATGAAAAATCACAAGGATGAAATAGAAAATTTTGATGAAGAGCGTCCCCTGCTTCCTCAAATGGATAAACTTACCGACGATCAATTAAGGGCTGCCATGCGAAGTATGGATCCATTGGGATAAGAATTATGGAAAGAATTATATAATTAATTATATAATTCTTTTTTTACTCTTCCAATGCATTTCTGATCCTCCGTAAATTTCCCAACGTTGCCTTCGCATTTTTGACTCCGATTCGGATGGTCTTTAAGGCTTTTTTCTCATCGTCATAAACTGAAGTATAGAAATGCGCCAGTTCTTCATAATGGGAAAGATCATTGGCCATAAGGGCAATATTCATCTCATAAATCTTTTCAATACTCTTAAGATCATTTGTAGTGAGTATTGATTCTGCAATGGGTAGCTGCAAAAAATCTGTAAATAGGCTGGAGATTTGAGGATGAACCAGACAATGTTGAGGAGCACTGGTAAAGATCTCAAGGATCTTTTGTTCATTTTCCCAATTGTCTCTCAACTCTTCTACCAGGCTATAAATCTCTTCCTGCTTCTCCAACATAGAGGCGATCATAGATTTAATGGTAGGTTTCATAGTATAAAAATTCCTGAGCTATCAATTTATACAGATTGAGTTAGAAGGTCAAGAGCACTGGAATATTCCTTAAAGAAAAAAAGAGAGCGAATATCGCTCTCTTTATGAAATTTATAGAAAGGAGTATTTCTCTCCATAATCCAGCATCTGCTGAGTGAAATCATCCGGATATTCCACTTTTACATCCGTAATTTCTCCTGCATCATTGGTAACGGGCACCAATACAGGATTAATAAATCCACCGTATGGAGCTGAATTTAAAGATTCTGCTCTTTTGAGCACTTCAGCATGAATTTCCTGATCTACCTTTACTCCGTAATTCTCAATAAGGTTTTTACCTGCTTCATAGTCCCCCATGGATTTTACGCGCTGTACTTCTCTGAGTAATTGACCAAAAAGAACTCTCAATTTTTCATAATCATTGACGACAAAATAGGTTTTGCCGTCCTGTTCAACACGTTCGATCACATTCTCTTCTTTTCCTTTTTCATAAACCCAGGAAGCCACCATCTGACGATTCCGCATATGAGATTCCTCAATATCCTCTCCAGGATTAAGTCTTCTCAATTGCATCATGAGACCATTGGTGATGTATGTATCATATTCCGCCTTACCCACTTCAAGGTTCGGCATCACTCCCAGTTCAATGAGCTTGGGATCCATAACATAATATAAGGCTACCAGGTCTGCCCTACCCTCTTCAAGAGCTGAAGAGTAGTTTTTAAGCGTTTCCTTTGGCGTACCCACACCTGGCTCCAGTTGTCCGGAAGCATGCCCAATTACTTCATGCAGTGCTGTATGTAGTTTTGAACCCAGGTTTCCATGTTCTTTGATGCGACTTACGATTTCATCACTAATGAAAAATTCATCGTAAAGACCGGAACTTCCCGCATTGCTGTAGGCTTCTACAATATTCCCAAGGCTTACAGATTTTGAGCCATGCTTAGCTCTGATCCAGTTTGCATTCGGAAGATTTACTCCAATAGGAGTAGAAGGGGAACTGGCCCCGGCTTCACCCGCAACATTTACTACTTTATAAGAAACACCAACCACATCCTTTTTCTTATGGTCATCCTGTATTGTAGAGTTATCTTCAAACCATTGTACATCAGCTGCCAGAGTGGCCATTCGCTCTGATGCGTCAAAATCATTTATTTGAATTACAGACTCATAATACCCTCTGTAACCTATGGGATCATCGTATACTTCAATAAACCCATTGATGTAGTCAATATCTCCTTCAGTCGCCTGAACCCATGCGATATTGTATTCATCCCAGGTATTCAGGTCACCTGTTTTGTAGAATTCGATCAAAAGCTCTAGTGCTTTTCGCTGAGGCTCATTTTCAGCCACTTCAGTAGCCTTCTTTAGCCAACCTATAACTTCGGAAATAGCCCCGCCATAAAGTCCATCAGCCTTCCAGACAACTTCTTCTAACTCTCCTTTTTCATTTCGAATCATCTTGGAGTTTAACCCATAAGAAATAGGTTCAGGATCATTTTTGTCCATGATACTCTGATAGTAAGCCACTACTTCCGGCTCAGTGATATCCGGATCATAGTAGTTGGTAGCTGAACCTTTGAGCAGTCCTTTTTCAGTATCTAAATTAACCATCTTAGCATCCACCGATGGATCAAATAAGATGTCTACTACTTCTGTGGAGATAGTCGCACTAGCAGCTTCTACCAGCCCATCAAAGTATTCCCTGGAAAACTCAGGATTGAATTTGTTTTTTGCATAATGATGATGGATTCCATTACTAAACCAAATTCGTTTTACATAAGTCATAAAGTTTGTCCAGTCTTCTGTATTACGATCGCCCTCATAATTATTAACGATTTGTTCCAGAGCCTTACGAACCTCCAGGTTATGACGATAATTCTGATCCCAGGTAATATCCCGTCCCGACATTCCTGCCTGAGTGAGATAATACACTAATTTTTTCTGATCAAGGCTCAGCTTATCGAAGCCGGGAACTTTATATCGAATGATTTTGAGATCTGCAAATTGCTCCGTTACATACTTAAAATCTTCTGTAGAAGTTGTAGAAGCGCTATCGCCTCCTTCACTGTCTTTTACATCCTGACATGCCCACATTATTGCAGGCAACAAGAATATCAGTACTAAGAATTTTTTCATGATTATTTATCTTTATATATCTAGCGGCGAATTTACAAGCATTTATTCATTGTTAAAAGTGTATCCTTAAAAAGTCGTAATTTCACTTAATCCAGGGGATATTTAGATAATATTGTTCGGATTCTTAACTTTGTTGCATACAAAAACAACCCATCATGAAAAAATACATATTCTTTTTATTACCGCTCTTTTTGATAATCATGAGCAGTTCAGTCTTATTGAATACATCCTTAAAACTTACCGTTCTCGATGAACTTGGAAATATTGTAGAGGGTGCTAGTGTGGATCTTTACTCTAGCGGTGAAGATTACGACAATAATGCTAATCCAATTCAGGAAACTCAGGTTACCAATCAAAAAGGTCAGGTAGTTTTTAAGAATTTAGATAAGAAAAAGTACTGGATCAACGTTGAAAAGGGTGACAAGAATAATTTCGGTGCGGGTGTTGAAGTCGAACTAGTCACCGGAAAGATCAATAAAAGTACGGTAATCATTGAATAATGAAGATAGGATCATTCCTGCTGATCATTAATTTTATTTTTTTTTCAATCCCTGTTTTATCCCAAAGCCTGGAAAGCCTTTTAGATGAACGGGATTCGCTATATAAAAAACAGGCCCATCTTGAGTCCCGAAACAGTACGTTTTGGGGAACAAAATCCAAAAAAGACCTGAGGAAAATGGTGGAAAATCTCGAAGAGATATTGATTAAGGATAATGCAATTATTGCAGCTATCAAACGTGAAAATTACACCTCCCGAACCAATATCATTTATAAAAATAGAGATACACGATCAGAGAACTCAAAATTGGAAAGTGATGTGGTGAAATTTAAGCGCCTGAATAATCAGAAAATTAAGCAACTAAAGGAAGCTTTAGACGAATTAGAAAAAGCCAAGTCTCAAAAATTCAACTACGAACTAATTATTCTGGTACTGTTTCTCACGACAATTGGGTTAATTTTTTACTGTCGAAGGCTATATTCCCGTCTAAAGTAAGTACCCTCAGCGTTTTTATTCGTTGTTTGTAGTATATTTGATGTTTAACCTTGAACTATGCGGATCAAAGTTTTATTTTTTTGCCTGCTTATAATTACCGCGACTGGGCTATATTTTTGGAATGGAGTCACTAAGCCATTAGGAAAGACTGTTCCGGAATCAAAAATTCAAGAAGCTCCTTCTCTGGAAAGTAGTCCTGAAAACCCTCAGGCTCGAGCAGACTATCAGAATAGAATGTTGTTGAGCCCACTAACCGGTACTATACCGAAAAATATTCGAACACGCGAGTTAGCCTTCTCTGAACTTCAACTCAAAGCAAACTCCATCCCACCCGGATTTAGAATCTTCGAAATTAATAATTGGAAAGAACGAGGACCGATAAATGTAGGAGGAAGAACAAGGGGTGTGGTCATTGATACAGAAAATGAGAACAGACTACTCTCTGGAGGCGTCAGTGGTGGAATATGGCGGTCAGAAGAAGGGGGCAGTAGTTGGGAACGGGTTACTGAGCCATCCAGTCTTCATTCCGTCACTAGTTTAGCTCAGGATACAAGACCCGGTAAAACAAATATTTGGTTTTACGGAACCGGAGAACTGGTAGGGAATACCGCACGTGCAGCATCCGCCCCTTTTAGGGGAGATGGATTGTTAAGATCTACCGATAATGGGTTAACCTGGTTTAAGCTCAGACAAACTTCCTCTTCTCAGCCTCATCTATTTGATAACCAGTATAATTATGTTTGGAATATAGCTCTGGATCCCAATGACATGGTAAAAGATGTGGTATACGCTGCAATTTTTGGAGCCATTGCCCGATCCTTTAATGGAGCCAACTGGTCAATTGTCCTTGGGCCAGATTATGGTTTTGATACCAATTTAAATGAGCAGTTGGCAAGTTTTCATACAGACGTTGCAGTAACTCCCGATGGAGTTGTATATGCCACCTTGAGTGAGTTTTCTAATGACAATGAACAATCAAGTCCTAATCAGGGTATTTATCGATCCACCAACCAAGGCATAACCTGGATAAAGATTACGCCAAGTGGATGGCCTGTTAACTATAGAAGAACTGTCATCGGAATTTCCCCCTCTGATCCACGAATCGTTTACTTTCTTGTGGATACTGGTGATGAAGGAGAAGGAGAAATCTGGCGACTTGATGATAATCCTTCCAATGGCACGGCCATTTGGGATAATCGCTCCGAAAGCCTTCCAAATTTTGGAGGATCTGTAGGAGATTTCGATACTCAAAATTCATACAATATGGTGGTAAAGATTCATCCTGAAGATCCGGATATTGTATTTATTGGCGGGACTAATCTATACCGGTCCACTGATGGCTTTTCCAGTACAGAAAATACTGATTGGGTTGGGGGCTATCATACCATCAATGATAACTCAGTCTATCCTGGACATCATCCAGACCAGCATTCCCTACATTTTTATCCCTCCAACCCCAGTAAAGCTTTGAGTAGCCATGATGGAGGGGTAAGTATTACCGAAAATATATTAGCTGATTCCGTAATCTGGAGAAAAATTAATAACCGATATATAACTTCTCAGTTCTACACAGTGGCCATGGATGAAAGTGGCACCAACGATATTGTATTAGGAGGCATGCAGGATAATGGAACATACCTTACCCTTAATGATGATTCTTCAGTGCCCTGGTCAAGAATTATTGGAGGTGATGGAGCCTTTGCAGAAATTTCCCGTGACGGGCTATTTTATTATGTATCCTTTCAAAATAGTCAGATTTTCAGGCTTACATTTAATGAACAATTCAGTTTGACCTCTTTTGCTCGTGTGGATCCTATAGGTGCTGGTCAAACTCCTAATCAGGAATATTTGTTTATCAATCCATTTGTACTGGACCCCAATAATTCTAACATTATGTACCTTGCTGGAGGGGATATGATCTGGAGAAATCAAAACCTGAGTCAAATTCCCAGTGGTTCCAACGATCCAACCAGTATTAACTGGAAAGGCCTTTCCAATACCGATCAGGGATCTGGAATAATCTCAGCTCTGGATGTTTCTACCCAACCGAAAGATGTATTGTATTTTGGGACCAGTCGGAGAAGGATATTCAGGGTTGATAATGCTGCCTCTCCCAGTAATCAAGTAACAGAACTCACAGATTTTGATCTATTCCCTAATGACGGCTATGTAAGCAGTATAGCAGTAGACCCCTCCAACTCAGATCAGGTTATGTTTTCCTATTCCAACTATGAAGTACAGAGTATATTCTATTCAACGGATGGAGGAGACTCATTTATTCCTGTCGGTGGTAGTCTGGAAGAGTTCCCGGATGGAACAGGAGATGGCCCCTCAATTCGATGGGTAAAAATAATTCCCCTGACCAACAATCAATATATTTATCTAGCTGCGACCAGCACAGGGCTTTATTCCACCTCTGAATTGGATGGAATGAATACCGTCTGGGTTCAGGAGTCTCCAGATGAAATTGGGAATAAAGTAGTTACTATGATTAAGTATAGAAGTACCGATGGAAAAGTGTTGGTGGCCACGCATGGTAGTGGAATATATGATGCTACCATCAACAGCACTCTACCCATTGATAAAGATATTGGAGAGTTGACACTTGCTCTTGGTCTGCCCTACCCTAACCCTTTCCAGGATATTGTAAATATTCCCTATAATTTACCGGAAAATGAAATAATTTCTGTTGAAATACTAAATGCTTTAGGTCAATCAGTAAAGATGCTGTTTACTGGATCGCAACTCTCCGGATCAAATATACTAAGTTGGGATGGAACGAATAGTGCAGGAATACCAGTTCCTGACGGAGTATATATATGCTCCTTAATTTTTAAAGATCGACGGGTAAGCACGCGAGTTATTCTAACACGTACTCAATAAATCCTCCTAAATAGTTAAGCAGAATTAAATGAATTCTATCTTTGCGCAATGAGATATTATCTTTCATTAAGTTTTCTATTACTATTGGCTTCCTGCAGTCCATCTGAAGAACAATTAGTTGAACAGGGCAGGACATTACTGGATCAGGGAGACCCTGAAAAGGCCATTGAATATCTTGACCGAGCAATCAAGGAAAATAAAGAAAACCCGCAAAGCTACAATTTACGTGGAGTAGCCTATTTTCAATTAGAAGATCCTAAAAATGCCATTGCTGATTGGGAATCTGCAATTATTCTCGATTCTACAGATTATAAGCCTCACTATAACCGTGGTAATGCATTATTTTCTATTGAAAATTATCGTCAAGCTATCAAAAGTTACTCCAGAGCCCTGGATATTCAACCCGATATTAGTGATATTTATTTGAACCGAGCTTCAGCCTGGGTAATTGTGGGTGAATATGAACAGGCTATACGAGATTATGATTTTTCCATAAAACTTGAACCAAAGAATTTCTTAGCTCATTTCAATCGAGGGAAATCACTGGTTAAAATTTTCAACCTTACCATGGCCGAGGAAAGTTTTTCAAAAGCTATTGAGCTTGATCCAAAGCATGGAGAAAGCTATTACTGGCTCGGGTACATCCATATAAATCTTGGAGATAAAGAGAAAGGATGTAATGAATTAGAAAAAGCCATGCGTTATGGTTTCAACCCCTCCAATAAAGCACTTACCGATAACTGTAATTCCTAATGGCAATTATTGACACAGATATTGCAACAGCAGTAGATCTTCTTGGTCAATCACAATTGGTAGCCATCCCCACAGAAACCGTTTATGGATTGGCAGGAAATGCCATGAATGCAGCGGCAGTATCTGAAATATTCCGTGTTAAAGAAAGACCTTCCTTTGATCCATTGATTGTACATACTCACTCCATAGATCGTATTTCTGAATTTACAAATGGAATGCCGTTGGCAGCGTTAGAACTAGCCCAGGCTCTTTGGCCAGGACCACTTACACTCATCCTTCCACGAAAAGATAACATTCCCTATCTGACCACATCTGGTCTGGAGACCGTTGGAGTTAGGATTCCCGATCATTCCCTTACATTGGAACTTCTCTCTGAATTGGAATTTCCATTGGCAGCACCCAGCGCCAATCCTTTTGGATATATTAGCCCTACCCAACCTGAACATGTAAATGAGCAGTTGGGGCAAAAAATTCCCTATATTCTGGATGGTGGAGTCTGTCGTGTAGGAATAGAGTCAACTATTGTTGGATTTGAAAATGATATACCGGTGATCTACCGTATGGGTGGAATTGAAGTTGAAAAAATCATAGAAATTGTAGGAGAAGTTAACGTTGAAAAGACCTCTTCCTCTAATCCCAAATCTCCCGGTATGTTAAAAAGCCATTATGCTCCGCTTAAAAAAGTGATCATTGGTTCAATAGAACGTATGATCCATGACTATAAAACGGAAGAAATAAGTATAATTGCATTTTCAGAGGAAGTTGAGCAAGTGCCCTCAAGTCAACAGTTCGTTCTGTCCAGAAGTGGTGACTTGTCAGAGGCGGCTCAGAATCTGTTTAAGGCTTTAAGAACATTGGATAAAAATAATACATCAGTCATACTCGCCGAATTGGTTCCTGACAAAGGTTTGGGAAGGGCGATCAATGACCGTTTAATAAGAGCATCTACCACACATTAACCCATAATAATTATGAAATCAGTTGATCAGTTTGATTTTAATGGTAAAAAAGCCCTAATCAGGGTTGACTTTAATGTACCCTTAAATTCAGAATTTCAAATAACGGATGATACACGGATCCGTGCAGCTACACCTACTATCCAAAAGATTCTGGCTGATGGTGGATCTGTGATCCTCATGTCGCATCTTGGAAGACCAAAGGAAGGACCGGAGGATAAGTTCTCCTTAAAACATCTGGTTCCTCATTTAAGTAAGGTGTTTGACCGCAGGGTTAAATTTGCAACGGATTGCATTGGAGCGGAAACTGAAGAACTTTCATCCTCACTGGAACCCGGTGACATTCTATTACTGGAAAACCTCAGATTTTATAAGGAAGAAACTAAAGGGGATATAGATTTTTCAAAAAAACTGGCAAGACTGGGAGATGTATATGTTAATGATGCCTTTGGAACTGCCCATCGGGCACATGCCAGTACTGCCGTAATTGCACAGTTCTTTACCGATAAATTATGCGGTTATGTGATGAACGCCGAAATTGAAAATGCACAAATGGTGATTGAAAAAGCAAAAAAACCATTTACTGCAATAATGGGTGGAGCTAAGATCTCTGATAAAATTTTAATCATAGAACGTCTACTTGACCGTGTTGATAATTTAATCATTGGCGGAGGAATGTCCTATACTTTTTTTAAAGCTCTGGGAGGAAGTATTGGCAATTCATTGGTGGAAGAAGAAAAACTTGATCTGGCCAAAGAGCTGATTAAAAAAGCAAAAGAAAAAGGGGTAAACCTTTCCTTACCCTTTGACTCCATTATTGCTGATGATTTCAACAATGATGCAGCAACTCAGGTAGTTTCTAACACCTCCATCCCGGATGGATGGATGGGCCTTGATATAGGACCACAGGCAAAAGAAGTATTTGCCGAATTAATTGAAAATTCATCTACCATTTTGTGGAATGGACCCATGGGAGTATTTGAAATGTCAAATTTTGCCAAAGGTACTATTCGGGTAGCAGAGGCGGTAGTCAAGGCCACTGAAAAAGGAGGCTTTTCCTTGATTGGGGGTGGCGATTCTGCCGCGGCAATCAACTCACTTGGATATGGTGATCGGGTGTCTTATGTTTCTACAGGTGGAGGTGCATTACTTGAATATATGGAAGGTAAAGTATTGCCAGGAGTAGCTGCCCTGGAAGACTAAAGAAGTCTGGGGGAGATCTTACCATCGGATTGATAGTACAGATCTCCCTGATCTACCATTTCTCGGATAGTTTTTGAAAAAAGAATAAGGTTTTCCGGAGCGCATTGATGGATCAACTGATCCAGAGTTTGTGGCTCAGTTAAAAGTGTTAAAATCTGTTGTCTGTATCGTGTCCCTTCACCGGGCTCCCCATCCTGCTGACGGTTGCGAATACATATATCGCAAATACCACAATCTTCCACCATTCGCTCCCCAAAATATTCAGATATAATCCGACTTCTGCAATAGTCCCGGTTAACATATCCGATCATGGCCTGCATTTTTGAAAGTTTTGAATTCTTTCTCGCCGCATATTGCTTTTCATCAATAGGCAACTTCGCTGCATCGAATCTTGGAGTAAGAAATGTAAGTTGAGGGCTGTCTTTTTGAGGCTGATAAGTCAATAACTCAGCACTGTGCATATAATTAAGCTTTCGAATTACTTCACGAACATTTTCATCAATTTCCGCTGCTATTTTCTTTTCAGATATGCGCTGATAATGCGTGTAAAGCTCTCCTCCATAGATTCGCAACAATCCTTTTATTAGTGGATCGTATTCTTCATTTGCCACCTGAAATCGATACAACGCTTCATGATCAATATTTATATACAATTTGGAGGGTTCATAGAAACTTTCGGTGAGTTGGATATATCCCTCTTCTTCCAATTTTTTTAAACAATAGTAGGCTTCCATAGGCTGAATAGCGTTCCGGGAAGTAAAGTCATGCAAATCAAAATCAAAACTGCTCATCATACTACTTCCAACCGCAAGCTTGTAATAATTCGCCAGCAGCTGATAATTATGCTTCAGAGTGGCAACCTCTGGATATTCCATGGCCACTTTCTTTTCCAGTTTTTTTATATCCTGATCATGGTATAAGAGAATAGCAAAAGAGCGTAAACCGTCACGTCCAGCTCTTCCAGCTTCCTGATAATAAGCCTCCATATTATCAGGTATATCCAAATGAATCACAGTTCTGACATCTGCCTTATCAATCCCCATTCCAAAGGCATTGGTAGCCACAATGACTCTGGTATAACCTGATATCCATTCATCCTGCTTCCGATCACGCTGCTTTGTAGTTAGTCCTGCATGGTAATAATCTGCAGAAATACCATTCTGTTGAAGAAAACGAGCTACATCTCTGGTTTTCTTTCGATTCCTCACATAGATTACACTCGTTCCCTGAACATTATTTAGTATCTGTAATAGCTTTTTCTCTTTATTTTCTTCAATAAATACTGAATAAGAAAGTTTTTCACGAGCAAAACTTTTTTGAAATAACTGTTCATCTTCAAACTCCAGTTTTTCGGCAATATCTCTAACTACTTCAGGAGTTGCTGATGCAGTTAATGCAATGCTATTAACCTCAGGAAGCTTCGTTTTAAATTCAGAAATCTGCAAATAGGAAGGGCGAAAATCATAGCCCCATTGAGAAATACAGTGGGCTTCATCAATAGCAAGCAAATTTACCTTCATCCTGGATACCCGTTCTAAAAATATTTCCGACCTCAACCGCTCCGGTGAACAATACAGAAACTTTACGTCAGCATTGATGCAGTTATCCAAGGCAATGTCGATCTCACGTCTAGATAACCCTGAATAAATGGCAATAGCACGAATTCCTCGGCTATTCAGATTAGTGACCTGATCCTTCATCAGAGCAATTAATGGAGAAATGACAATGCAAATTCCATCCTGCATTAGTGCAGGAATCTGAAAGCAGATAGACTTTCCGCCGCCGGTGGGCAAAAGGGCCACTACATCTTTCTTATCCAATACCGATTGAATAATTTCCTTCTGAAGTGTTCGGAATTCACTATATCCCCAATATTTTTCTAGAACTTCCTCTGGTGTCATATCACCACATTATTTCCTCCTTATTGAGAAAAGCCATGATTCCTCGCTTACAATCTTTAGATTCTCTGGCCTCCGCATTCATTCTTGCAGCATAATCAAGAGATTCATTAAGATTCATGTTTTGTACATTGGATAGCATCTCTTTGGTATACTGCAGAGATTGTGCTGAATTTTTAGAAATTAGATTTGAAGCAAAATTGTAGACCTCTTTTTCTAGACTGTCCTCTTCTACTACCCAGTTGATAACGCCATAATGCATGGCAATTTTAGAATTGATGAGGTTTCCTCCCAGCAGTAATTCCCTCGATCTGCCATCTCCAATTTTACGAATCAGGAAGACCATGACAATAGCAGGAATGAAGCCTATTTTAACTTCCGAGTATCCAAACTTTGCCTCAGGAACCGTAAATGCAAAATCACAGACTGCAGCTAATCCACAGCCTCCAGCTATGGCATGTCCCTGAATTTGAGCTATAACTACCTTCTTTAAGGTATAAATTTTCAGAAACAGATCTTTTAATTTGGAACTATCTTCCAGATTTTCCTCAAAGTTGTTTTTTTGAAGTTGTTGTAAATAACCCAGGTCGGCTCCAGCGCAAAAAACCTTTCCCTCAGCTCTCAAGATGACCACTTTGACCTCAGGATCAACTTCAGCCTTACCAAAGTAATTACTTAACTCCTCAACAACATGATCATTCAATGCATTCCTCTTTTCAGCTCTTGCAAGAGTGATGTATGCAATCCTTTCTTTGACGTCGTATTTTATGTACTTCACAGCTTATGCAATTTATGATATTTTTGAAGCATTTAAACTCATTTTTGAGCGATCTTAGAATAATTTTACACAAAAGAATTTTAATAATTGTTAATGTATAAAACAATCAATAGTTTTAATTCCATTGAATCAATCCTAAATCAATCATTTTATCTCTAAAAGACATACATATAAACTTTAGTGAAGACAACCTGATCTTTCTTAATCTGAGTATTGCTTTCATTATGTTTGGTGTGGCCCTATCCATCAACCGAAGAAATTTTATTTCTATTATTGAAAGGCCAAAAGCCGTAATAACCGGAGTAATTTCTCAATTTATCCTTCTACCTATACTTACCTTTTTACTCGTTTGGATTATTGACCCTATGCCCGGGCTTGCTCTTGGGATGATTTTAGTTGCATCTTGCCCCGGTGGTAATGTGAGTAATTTCTTTTCCACAGTAGCCAATGGGAACATTGCATTATCCGTTACACTAACTGCCATTGCTACACTCGGAGCCACTTTTATGACTCCACTTAACTTTGATTTCTGGGGTTCCATGCTTCCCTCCAATGTAGGAATCAATGCCATCGAAATAAATTTCTGGCAATTATTTCAAACCGTGGTCATCACCCTGGCAATTCCGTTATTACTAGGCCTCGGTTTTGCCTATAGATTTCCAAAAACCACTGAGATTGTAAAAAAACCAATACGGGTTTTCTCTTTTATAATTTTAGTTGGTTTCATTGTATTTGCATTTTATGCCAATGTTCACATATTCATGGAATACATTCATCATGTAATCCTTTTAGTGTTTTTACATAATGCCCTGGCTTTATTATTGGGTTATTATTTCGGAAGACTTACCGGTTGTGAAAAACAAGATTGTCGAACAATATCTATAGAAACAGGTATCCAAAATTCAGCCTTGGGATTATTAGTGATTTTTACACTATTTGATGGTCATGGAGGTATGGCCATCGTCACAGCATGGTGGGGAGTTTGGCATATTATTTCAGGGCTGATTGTCTCCACCTATTTTAACTACAAATCCAAAACATCATTAACCATAGGAAGCTAAAATGCTTAGAATTCTATTACACTCATTTCTTACCAACCTTACCAGGCTTTCTCACCTTATATATTTCAGGCGGTATAAAAACCATTATGCTCACTCCTTGCCAAAAAATGCATCGATAATTTTTGCGGCTAATCATCAAAATTCTTTTATGGACGCCATTGCATTGATTGGCGGACAAAATAGTCGACCTATTTGGCTTACCCGAGCAAACATGTTTAAGACATCCATTGCACGGTTCTGGCTTCATGCACTCCATATGCTTCCGATTTACCGAACTCGTGATGGTCTACGGGCCGTTAGTAAAAATAAAGAAATCATACAGGAGTGCATACGCTTATTAAATGAAGATAAACTACCAAT
>Ga0316204_10006895_pt1 | contig 17058 bp, 23 predicted proteins | sample 6monrhotite_MG_2_FD_205661 | JGI IMG/M metagenome (GOLD analysis project Ga0316204, IMG submission 205661) | Microbial mat bacterial communities from mineral coupon in-situ incubated in ocean water Damariscotta River, Maine, United States -... | ecosystem: Environmental > Aquatic > Marine >... | reverse complement strand
CGCCAGTCGAGTCGCTTGAGCTTTGCCGCATTCTTGTCGCGTGGTGGGCGATTCCACACCTTCAAGACTTCAAACGCCGGTTTGCTCGGGTTCTTCTCTAGTCTCTTCGCTAGTTCCGATGCGACATACTCTTCTTGTCGCGAAAGCTTCACTTCGTATCTGGTCAGCCATTCGCGACCCTTGCTAAGAGATTGTCTTAGTGTCCAAAGCTGCTCTTCGGTGAGCAGCGAGACGTCGACTTCGAGATAGTCCGTTTGTTGCGGCATGGCGTGCTTTTTTACCCAGATATGTAACTCCTGCAAGAAGAAATACCCAGTCAGGTCTGCCGTGTTCTCGGCGGCCTGCATCGAGCGAGTTCCTCAAGGGGCGCGTGTTTGGGATTGCTCGTCGCTGCCTCGAGGCAGCGCGTAGGGCTCCGCCCGTCCTGGTGTGTAGGGGCGCACCGCCTCAGTTCGCGAGCAAGCTCGCGTGCCGCGCCCTGCGTGGACTCTTGTTCGGTTCTTGTTCCCTCGCGTCTCTCGGCACTGCAAGCAGCGCAACAACCTCTCAATAGCCCCCTTGGGAGCGTCAACACCTCGGGCTTTGGTGAGCCCCCACCCCCCAGGCCGGGGGGGGCGTGGTGGAAGAGAAATTGGAGTGCTAGACGATATGACTAAGAAAATCACCAGGAAACCCCGAGTTGACGTTCACGCGAAAATCACCGCACAAATCATCAAGAGCATCGAAGCGGGTGCTGGCGAATGGCAGATGCCATGGCACCGCGCAGGCAAAGGTCTGAACCGGCCCGACAACATCGACACGAAGAACCACTACCGGGGCATCAACGTTCTGGCGCTATGGGTGGAAGCGATGGCGCAAGGCTTTGGGAGCGGCACGTGGGGCACGTATCGCCAGTGGCAAAAGCAGGGCTGTCAGGTGCGCAAAGGCGAGAAGGCTTCCCTTGTGGTCATCTACAAGGAGATTAAACGCAAGGATGCCAAAGCGACTCCAGGTGACGAGAGCAGCGAGAAGGGCAAAGGCCTAACGTGCTTCATGGCCCGAGCGGCTAGCGTGTTTAACGCGGAGCAGGTCGACGGCTACGAGGCTCCCGAGAGCAGTGGTCCGGATTCACAGATTGAGCGGCTGTTTCAGGTGGAGCGATTCATCGACTGTACCCGTGCAGACATTCGCCATGGTGGTGGTCGTGCGTACTACCGAAGGGGCGAGGACTACATCCAAATGCCAAAGGCCGGCCGCTTTGTTGGTTCGGGCTCCGGTAGTGCTGCGGATGGCTATTACGGAACGTTGCTTCATGAACTCACACACTGGGCCGGTGCTGAGAGTCGTTGCAATAGGGAGTTTGGAGAGCGCTTCGGAGACGATGCCTACGCCATGGAAGAGCTAGTCGCTGAGCTGGGCTCAGCGTTTCTCTGTGCCGACTTGGCTGTGACTCCAGAGCCCCGCGTGGACCATGCCCAGTACTTGGAGCATTGGCTCAAGGTTCTCAAGGCCGACAACCGCGCAATCTTCGCAGCGGCAGCGCAAGCATCGAAGGCTGTTGAGTACCTCGCAGGGTTGCAGGGTAACTAGTGCCCATGCAGATGCAGCTATTCGCTAGCACGCCCACGGAGCCACCGCAGGACGCAACCTGGGTGACCGGGGCAGTGGTAGCGCGGGAGGGGCTAGATTCCTTCCTGCACTTGGTTCGCTCTCCTAGCGACCCTGCCCGGCTCTCGCGCGAAGAGCGCAAGGGCCGCGAGTGCGCTTGGAAGAATGACCTACGCAAATCCAGCAAGGGCCGGTGGCTTGCTGGCATGCAAGAGCTGCTATCCGATGGACAGCCGCGAACGTTCAACCGCATCGTGCTTGAACTCAGCCGCTACGAGTACACCGCCGACGTTGCGTTTGACACCGTTGCCGACGATGCACTCTGGGAACTCGTTGGTGCCCAGGTTGTTGAACACACGCTCGCGACACCGATACTGTTTCGCCTTCGCTGCAGAGCAGCGAAGAATTCTTAGTTGGACGTGGCCCACTTCTTGTCCTTAGAGGTCGAAGAAGAAGTGCTCGGATTCTTCTCCGAACTCCGCACCGACGCTACCCGCGAAGTTGGTTGCCACATCGTCGCCGGAGATCTCGATATCAAAGGTCGCCGTGGCGCGGCCGTCGTAGTTCTCGACCCAGATTTCATAGCGCCCGCTGGCAGGTGCTGAGTCAAAGACGATGTTTTCTACATGCGGGCCTTCACCGCACGACGACACGCATTGGTCGACATCGAGGAAGCCACCCTCCCCCGAGCTTGCGAAGTAGATTTCGGTTCCGCTTGGCGTGAGAAGATGCAAATCGAGGTCGGTGTCATCAAAGAACGAAAGGGATGTGCGGAGGCTTCCCTGTCCGACGCAGAACTCGCTGAAGCAAATTGAGTTGGGGACGCACTCAAAGGTTTCGGTGCAAACCTCACCGACCGGCGTGTCTCCACGCCCCTCGTCTCGACGAGTGCTTTCTCCTCCGCAGCTCGCCAAAGCCGCAACTGCCGCAAACACCACTCCGATTCCATGTGCCTTGATTGTCATGTCGTGCTCCTTATCGGGATGGAGCTTTCGGAGTTGCGCCAAACTTCAAGCATTTTCCCTTTGCTTCGAAGCGGGACTCTGCAAGCAGAGCGGCATACTCAGGAAGGCGGCGCGAGATTTGCGTGCTCATGCTGCACGCAAGGTCTCAAGCTGAAAGTACTGCACGAGAATGAGGAGAAGGATGCTGGTTCGAGCGAGCCCGATCCGGTTGCGCACGTCATCGAGGTAGTCTGCGTCCTCAACATCAATCAGGATGGACATTTGGACCTTCCCTTCGAGTCCGGTGTTTGCAAGCGACACAGCAGGCCGATCGGGGTGACGGGGGAGTCCGCACCCTCTGTGCCATTTGATCGCGTTGCGACCCAGTCTCGCCAGCGACTGGTCTGTCGCTTTGGCCTCGTTGGCCAGGAGCGTGCTGAGGGGGACGGGCACCCCGACAGTGATAACGATTCTCTGTTGGCTGAGCGTTGTCATGTCGTGCCTCACTAGTTGTAGGTTTTGCCTTCGAGCTCATCTCGAACGTCCAAGAGTGCCCAGTGCCTTGCGACCGCACTTTCGTCGAGACACTCTTGTTGCTCAAGCGCATCGAGAAGTACCTCGATCTCGTAGATTGCGAGTTGTATTTGCTTCTGTGACAGCATGGGTATTTGTTCCGCTCCGTTCGCCAAGGCAGCTACTGCTGGCGCCAGTGCTGGCACTTGAGTCGCACTGCGCTTGCGTCTGTTTCTTTCGGGTTGTCGACACGTTGCGTGCGCGGTTGCGCCCCGCACGTCGTTATCTCGCTGAAGCTTCCAGAAGCGCGGGGGTATCCCATGCCCAGAAACCTCCAAACTCATCATTGAGATCGGTTTCCCCGTTGAAGCCTACGAAATCAAACTCTGTTTCTGCGGCGGCGCTGCGCAAGCACGCCAAAGCACTTTGCAGGTCTGCCTCCGAGAGTGACTTGTCTGCCTTGGCGATTTGGATACTTGGCACAGGCTCGCCGCCTTCCACAAGGGTGACCATTAGCGGTCGTGCAATCCCATCAACAATGTTGTAGTCGTGCGACGCCACAATCTCTCCGAATCCTGTCACGGTATGCCAGCACTCCTTAATCCGGGGGCCTAAGACCGTTGCCTTGTAGGCGTAGATTGCAGCCTGGAAGTCCGACCATGAGTCCGGGTCGTCGGCGGGGTTTTCGTAGACCCTTTCTTCTGAAGGCCTCTCTACCTTGAGCGACGGGGCGGTTCTGTCGGGCTTTGGCACGGAGATCTTCGCCGTGGCTGTCGCGCTCGACCCATCCGCGCTGCGTCGTGGTGCTACTGTCATCCCAGCGGGCTTGGTTGCAGCTTGTGTACGTTTTGCGGGCTCTCGCTCCGACTCGCTATCGGAGCTCATGAGAAGCCACGCGCCTCCAATCATGCATGCCATGCCGATGCTATAAATTCTTAGTTTCTTCATCTTGCTTGCTCCCTATGACCCTGTGGCACAATAGTCATTGTGGCTCATGTCATTCTCGTGTGACTCGAATTTCGACTAACTATCACTCGCAGGCGCTGACCGAGTGTCACACGCCTGCGAGTCAGCTCAAGCTAGTAGTAGGACGTGTAGCTTCGGACGGCCGGCGATATTACTCTGCCTCCCGAGTCGCCCAGTACTTTGCCGGGCGTAGCAAACGCATCTTCGCCGATATCCCAGATTTCGAGCGCATCCTTACTGCTGTCGCAGAGCACAGACAGCTTGCAGCTATATGCCGTCAGTCCGGGGCCCACCACTTCCGCCTCTACGTTGCACTTCTTATTCCCAGTGCATTGGTTGTTTGTTGGACACGTGTCGTCTAGGCACTCCGACGGGTAGCACATTGCCATGGAGAATCCTTTGCACACTCCCTGGTCGGCGTTGTCCGCGGCGCGTGCTTCGCTGATTGGCGCCTCGCCGCGCACTTCTGCAACTTGCTTCTCTACAAGTCCTGCGAACATTCCTCCTGTGAAAATGATGCCGGTTACGGCTACTAAAGCGATGTGTTTCATATGTCTCTCCGTTGTGGGTTTGTTAGGTGCGACGTGTGTCGCGTTACTTGGGGCAGTCTCCGTCGCGCTCTATGGTTCGTTCACGATGTCCTTTCGTCTTCGTTTTTGCTGGAACTCGGGGCTTTGGAATTGTTCGTAGTCGCGCTGGTACTCGGATGAATGGCGCTCCCGAGCATTTCTCGTAGCCTGCCTCCGAGACTGGCCATGAACGGCCCGTAGGCATCGGTCTTGTTCGCAATGCCACGGAGTCGCTGCTCCCACTCGGCTGTCATGTCGGGCGTCGTTGCTGCTTTCGGCAACGCACGCACCAAGCTCTGCCCAGTCGCGGTGGCGTAAATGCTCTTGCCCTTGCGCGCAAGCAGCTTTCGGCGAAACAGCCCTTCCAAAATGCTGGCACGCGTAGCTTCGGTACCGAGGCCGTCTGTTTCCTTAAGAATCTTGCGGAGCTTTGTGTCTGCGACGAAGCGGCCAATCCCGGTCATCGCTTGCAGCAGTGTCGCGTCGGTAAACGCCTTTGGTGCTTCCGTCTTCTTTGTAACAACTTGTCCACGACGACACTTCAAGGCGGTACCGACTTTGATGCGTGGGAGGTAGTCGGGTTTCTTCGTCTTCTTGGACTTCTTGGTGGGCTGCAGAGTCTTCCAGCCGTCTTCCAAAAGCGTTTGCCCCTTTGCTACGAACTTGCCTCCGCCGATCTCGAATTCGAGGCATGCATTCGCGAAGAGCGCTGGCTCTGCAAACTGCATCAGGTATTGCCTGGCAATCAGTTCATACAGTTTCGCTTCGTTCTTCGAGAGTGCGCCCTGCCCGACGTTGTGCGGCGTCGGAATAATCGCGTGGTGCGCTCCTACCTTCGTATCGTTCCAAGCCTTCGATTGCCTTTGCGTGTCGAGCTGTGTTGTGTGCTCTTGAAGTGTCGGAGCGTTCGCAACAATCACCTGGACAATTGCACTGGCCTCTTTGTGGTGCTCGCTTGGCAGGTAGCGACAGTCCGACCTTGGGTAGGTGATCGCCTTGTGCTTCTCGTAGAGCGCTTGGGCACTCGTGAGCACGGCGGCCGCTGACAGCCCAAACTGCTTTGCGGCTTCAATTTGCAGAGCAGAGAGTGAGAACGGCAGCGGCGCTGCTTGTTTGCTCTGCTTGTGCTCCACAGTGAGCAACTGCGCTGACTGTCCTTTGATACGCCCGGCGACATTATCCGCAAGAGGCTTGTGCACAACCCTGCCTTCAGAGTCTTGAAACCGCGCGCATGCTTCGCTGGGTTGCCATGTTGCGCGGATGTCGCTGCCTTCGTGCGGGATGCACGCAATGACTTGATAGAAGGGCTTCGAGACAAAGTTGGCAATCTCGGTATCGCGTCGAGCCACCAAACCTAAGACCGGTGTTTGTACGCGGCCGACAGAGAGCACGCCTTGGTGACCCTTGCGCTGAGCGAGGAGCGTAAAGGCGCGCGTCATGTTGATGCCGTAGAGCCAATCTGCTCGTGACCGTGCGAGTGCTGAACTCGACAGCGCCTGAAACTCGGCGTTGCTTCGCATGCTGGCCAGGGCCTTCTTAACCGCCTCGAGGTTGAGGTCATTGATGAGCAGTCGCCCTGCCCTGTTCCGCTGCGCCTCTGAGAGGCCGCAGTGTCCAAGCACTTCGTCTACGAGTAGCTGCCCTTCTCTGTCGGGGTCGCCTGCATGGACGACGTTGGTCGCGCTCTTCAGGAGTTTCACAATGGTTGCCAGTTGCTTCTTGGCATCCTTGCGAGCGGCGAGGTGCCATTGGCTTGGCATGATTGGCAAATCGGCGAGGTCCCATCTCTTGTACTTCGCTTCGTAGGCGTGGGGCTCTACCTGCTCCAGCAGATGGCCAAAGCACCAGGTAACGATGTCGCCGCTGCTGGCCTCTATATAGCCATCGCGCTTTCTGAGTGGCCCAGGAAGGGCGGCAGCAATCGCGCGGCCAAGGCTGGGCTTTTCAGCAATGAATAATCTCGTAGCGTGAGTTCGTTGTGCTTCGTTGCCCATGCATAAACATGTAACCCCTAGGGGGCTCGGCGTGCAAGATGTTTTATTATCAATTGATTATAAAAAGTCTGGACTGGAATCAAAAACCTCTCCATAGTGTTCCTCGTGAGGTGCTCAAAGATGCTGCTGGGGTTGTTGGTTGTCGCTTGCGCTGGCGCCTCTTTTGTCGCGTGCTCGGAGGCCCCCGCGACACCTCGTACTGTCGTCGCATCCGCAGGCTTTACGACGACATCTCTCCCCGTCCCAGCTCGACCGCAGTCCCCACGACGCCCCGCAGTACACCGCGCGCCTTTGTCTGCGGCCGCGCAACAGGTTTTCGTCGAGGCCCTTACGGCCTCCGATTGGATGACCCGCCTTGCGGCTACGCAGGCATTAGGCCTACTGCCAGGGCCACAGCCCTTGCTCTGGTTGGAGCAGCGCCTTGCAGACGTAGAGCCCGATGTTCGCGCTGCAGCAGTCACGCAACTTGCTCTCCGCTGCGAATCACGTGCTCGCGCACTGCTCCTCTCTGTTCAAGACGATGAATCAGAAGAACTCGCAATCCGTGTTGCTGCCGCATCTGGCGCAACACACCCCCGTAACCCCTGCCAATAGGAACAACACCATGGAAGTTCGACAACCCGACCTTACTCACCAAACTATAGACCCCAACACGTGCGAAGTGATGGAGGGGCATCAGCATGCGCCTACAGACATTGACGCGCTAGCGGATAGCATCGCGACTCTCGGTCAATTGCACCCCTCTCTCATCATCGAATACGCCGACGGACGCCGCTTGATTGCGGCAGGTCGTCGTCGTTGGCTTGCTTGCAAGCTTCGCGGGCTTCCCCTTATCGCCAATATCTGGTGCTGCACCGAGGAAGACACCAATCTCGAACTCTTCGCCAAGGCGATTCGAGTAGCGGAAAACATTGAACGGCGCGATCCATCGGCAATGGACGTGGCGCGCCAGTTGCGCACAATTCGTAACGAGCGTGGTTTCCGCAACGCCCGTGAGCTTGGCGCCTCCATCGGAATGGGGGAGTCGCGTGTGAAGAAGTACCTATGTATCTTCAAAGCAAGTGACTACCTGCAAGAGCAGGCGCAACTACATGGCATTGCACTTGTGCCCATGATGGAGCTTACGAAGCTGGAGGCACGAATTGGCGAGCGGTCTACTCGTGCGCACATTGCGAAGTTTGTAAAAGGGGACCTCTCGACGTCCGACCTCAGCAAACTGCGCGGGAACAAGCCTTCGAAACCTCGTACTGCCAAGCGCTCAAAAGATCCGATGGTAGCGCTGCAGGTTGCCGGCGATGCCATCCTTGCAGCCTGTACCTCCGAGGATCCCGCTGTCCTGCAATACGCCGAGGCCTTGCTGGAAAGACTCCGGGAAGGGCTCTCTGCCTTAGAGAGCGAGGCCGCCTAATTCGCTCTCTCCAAAGTTCTTGCGTGGAACTTTTGCCGCGTCGCGAAGTTCCATGCTGGAACTTCGCACGGGGCGCGGACCCTAGGGAAAGAGCTACAAAAAAGCCCGTTTTGGGGGGCGCTACCGAGAGTTGGGTCCTTGCCCCCAGGACCACCAGGGGGGGCAGCTGCACGTAAAGGCTGAGAATGCCCTCGCTATCGCTCGGCTGGACCTAGTCCCACCCCCCTGATCTTCAAGTTGAGCCCAGACCTCCTAACTACCCTCTCACAACGATGTTTTAGAGAGAGTAGTTAGGAGGGGATCAAATGAAGGGGGGGTGGGACTAGGTCCAGTTATCAGAATTTCTAAAGAAATTGAAAGGTAGTGGTTGGTAGTAGAAGTGATTGAAGTAAGAAAAAGTAGTAATAAAAAATACAAAAAATAAGAAAAGAAAAAAAGGAGTGAGAGTGAGAATGAAAATAAGAAAAGAAGAGAGAAGAGAGAATGTAGAGGGCGGCGGGAGGAGATTGCGGCGCTGTGTTCGGCCGGCGAAGGGAATGGCGAAGGTGCAGCGAGCGCGTTGTGAGAGGGATGCGTGGAGGGAGGAGATACGTTTGCGCTCGGGTTCGCCGGTCGCTGTCTTTTTCGAAGCGTCAGTACACGGGCTTATCCATAGTGCAGTGCGGCATCGCCCTCCACGCCGGCATGATGACGCTCTGCATGCTGTGGGTAAGCCGACGACGAAAGGGCCTCTCCTATGTCGATAAACGTGACGAAGCGTGACTATGAAATTCTGCGCACACTTGTTCGGGTGCAGCTCGCCAATACGAGCTGTCTACAAGAGACGTTCTTCACAACCCTCACGCGAGCGCGCAAGCGCCTCGCACTTCTGCGCAACTACGGATACATCATCACGCACGCGAAGGGCCTACCTGGCCTCCACGCCTCCTCGGGCAGCAACTACTGGCGGATAACAGACGCGGGCTTGCGGGTCTTCTCTGCGAAGTTTCCCAAGGAACGGATTCCTGAGAATTTGGTGGTGCGGACTGGGCGCGCAAGCCTTCGGTTCTTCGAGCACCGGAACGACATGACGTCGTGCTACCTCTCGCTCATTCAATCCCAGGATAATGATCTGGACGAAGTGAGCGCCCGCGCGAATGATGTGGATTGGCGAGGAGAGTACGAAGTTGTTCTCCCCTATCAGGCCCTACAAGGGGCTCGGCATGTTGCTAAGCAGATCATCCCAGATGGGACCCTTACAACTGCTGCCACTCGCTACTTCGTGGAGGTGGATCGCTCGACTGAGCCGGGCAAGCGCATCCGTAGAATTCTTAGTGCGTACAAGAGTGCAATGCGGCAGCCTGAGTACCGCTCCCTTTTTCCCGAGGAACTCCCGGCCTGTGTCCTGTACGTGACAAAGAGCGCATCCCGGGCAGCCAATCTCAACGCGACTATCGAGACCCTAGATCTGCCCTTCGAGGCGCTCGCTATCGAGACTCGTGAGGCTCACAAGTACCTGAACGCTGTCGTGTCGGGTGCCCCACTTCCGACGCCGGGCAAGGCTGCGCCCAGCGCTACGTCAGTGTTGTTGCGCCGCATATATGATGTCTGTCGCGCTCATGTAGGCGAGTGCCCCAATGACCTCCAGAACTCGCCCATGGGGCCTGTTCTCTTGGATGTGTATGGGCACTTGCAGGCGCTTCGGGACGGCCAGTAGTGGAAGAGCGAATGTCTGGGATGCGCCTCTTCGTTGGGCTTGTCCTGCTTGTCTTCTTTGGCGTGATGGTCTTGGAGTATTGGACGTGGGGCGAGCAACTGCGCCTTGCGGCCGGCGACCCCGAGCCGGCCATGAGTCCCGGAGAGCTCAAGGCCGCCGCGCCCTACCTGAAGGCTCGCGCGCACTTCATGACGCGGTGGTGGCTCTACACACCGCTCCTCGTACTTGTGCCGATGTTCCTCTTCGTTGTGCTGCGCCGGTGGTCCGCTGGCATGTCTCACTTGCGTGAGCGCATCGCAGGCATGGACTTCAAGCAAGCGTCCGACGAACTCAAGAATCCACTAACGCACAAGGCAAGCTCGGTGGCCGAGGAGATTGGGCTCACGCAAAAGGCGTTCATCCGAGAGCTGGCCGCTCTTGAGTCGCCCGAGAAGTCCGTCCTGTTGGGGCTCGACAGTACCGGTGGACCGATTTTGATGACCGACCGACAACGCTCCATGCATATGCAGGTCCTCGGGTACACCGGTTCGGGCAAGACCCAATCGGTTCTCTTTCCCATGATGTACCAAGATGCTCGGCGCCTTTGGCACGACTCTCGGACCGACACAAAGGTGCATCGCACCGTCGTCCTCGTCGACGCGAAAGGCAGCATCGAGAACGAGCAGATGCTTGCTTCGATCGCAGCTGCCACCGGTCGCCTCGATAGCTTGCGAATCTTCACGCTGAACCCTGGCGTTGTGTCTCATACTTACAACCCGCTTTACCTCTCACCGACCGCCGACCCGCGCCAGGTTGCGGAGCGGGTGTTTTCGACCTTCGAATTCGAGGTGCAGTACTACGGTGATATGGCCCGTGAGCTCTGGGTCAATTTGATTTGCGCAATCGTTTCCTCGGGGAAGCAGATGACCATGCTCGATGCTGCCGCTGCCATCTCCTCCCGCGAGGTCATGGCCCACGCGCTTTCGCTTGCCAAAGATCGTGCTGCGATTCGTGCCATCGAGAGTCGCTACGATCAACTTGGCGATAAGGTTGGCGAGACGTATACCGGGCTCTTGGCGCAGGTGAATGCGTACGACCACCCCGCCATCAATGTCTACAACCCCGACATTGTCCTAGAAGACATCTTCGAAGACGGGGGCATTGTTGGCTTCTCGCTGAACGCGAATGCCTACAAGGTGCAAGCGCGGGCGATTGGGCTTATCGCCATGCAGGACATTCAGCAAGTGGGTGCGGGTCGTCAACTCGACCGGAGCCGCTCGCAGGCGCCGGCCTACATCTTTGCCGATGAGTTCTACAACTTCGCCTATGAGGGATTTATCGACGCGGTCAACAAGCTCCGCGACGCGAATCTCTCGATGGCGCTCTTCCATCAGTCCATGTCCGACCTCAACAAGGTCTCGCCCGAATTTGCGCAAGGCGTTTGGGACAGCACTCGCAACCGCGTTGTCCTGTTTCAGTCCGACACGGAGCTTTGCGACAACCTTGCCGCGAGCGTTGGCACTCGAAAGAATGTTGCGCAGACCGTTCGTCGGAGCACCGATGGTTTTCTTAACCAGCAGTCGATGCTTGAAGCCTCGACCCGCGAAGTGGACGAGTACATTTTGCACCCGAACCAGATTAAGCACCTCAAGATGGGGCAAGCGTATTTGGTGCAAACGGGCCTCGCGGAATCAAGCTTCGCCAATCGTCGCTGGTGGCAACGGTCGACGCCGGCGCCGGCGTCTCCCACGGTCGCCGTCGGAGCGAACCTCCCGCTCATGCCTCCGCTTCCCCCGGCTTCGGCACCAGCGCCAAAGCCACGCGATACCACGAGCGGTATCGGTCTCCATCGGCGGTTTATTCGAGGGGCAGCGTGATGCGCTGGCGCTATGCGATTCTTGCGTTGCTCTTGCTGCTTGGAGCTTCGTCTCGTGCCTGGGGCGGCACGCTCTGGCTCTACAACGTGCACAGCGAAGAAGAGCTGCGCATCCCCACGCTTGCACCCTCGCGCGTCAACGTCACATCCCTGCGCCGCGCAAATCGCTTCTTTCGCTCGAGAAAGACGAAGCGTCGGCGGGCGGTGCACCCTCGCCTCTTGCGCACGCTCGCTCACGTGCAGCAGCACTTTGACAACCGCCGCATTGAAGTCGTGAGCGGCTATCGAACGCCGGCCGAGGGCCAGGACCTCAACAGCTATCACCAGGTCGGCCGCGCAGCCGACGTGTTTATCGCGGGCGTCTCCAAAGAGCTGCTCTTTCGTTTCTGTCGCACGCTCCCTCGTATGGGCTGCGGGTACTACCCCAAGGCAAAGTTCGTGCACTTCGATGTGCGCGGCACATCGGCCGTCTGGGTGGACCGTAGCGCCCCAGGGAAGCCGCGCGACTATGTCTCTAACCCTAGAAGGTGGCTCCATGTCCACGGCCTCTAGAACGCGCCCCGCTCGCCCCATTCTGAAGTGGGCGGGTGGCAAGTCTCGGCTTCTCGATCAGTTGCACGCACGGCTTCCCGCAGCCTACGGCCGCTATTTCGAGCCGTTCCTCGGCGGCGGCGCTCTTTTCTTCTCAGCCGCGCCACGCGTTGCAGTGCTCGGCGATTTGAATGGTGATCTTATGAACGTGTATCGCAGCGTCGCAGAAGCGCCCGAAGTCGTGGGTCGACTTCTCAGCAGGCACAAACGCGCCCATTGCGAGGCGTACTACTACCACATTCGCGCGAAGTGGAACGCTCGCTCGGCAAGGCAGACAACGGCCTCACGCGCAGCGCAATTTCTCTACTTAAACAAGACCTGTTTCAACGGGCTCTATCGCGTGAATCGCCAAGGGCAATTCAACGTGCCCATCGGTCGCTACGTGAATCCCACCATCTTCGAGCCGTCGTTGCTGCTAGCTGCGTCCCGCGCGCTGCAAACTGCGACGTTGCTGGATGGGGACTATCAGGCCGTTGCGGCACAGGCCAAAGAAGGCGACTTCGTCTACTTTGACCCGCCGTACCATCCGCGCAACGCAACCTCTAGCTTCACGAGCTACACCGCGTCGGCGTTTCACACGGACGACCAAGCGCAGCTTCGTGACGTCGCCGATGCTCTCGTTGAGCGCGGCTGCGTCGTTGTGCTTTCCAACAGTGACACGCCGCTCGTTCGCGACCTCTACTCTGGTTGGGCGCAAGAGGTTGTCCTCTGTCGTCGCTCCATCAACTCCAAGGCCGCATCTCGCGGCCCCATCGCAGAGCTCCTGCTCACCCACCCTTCGCAGCAAAGGATGGCAGCATGAGCGCCGCTGGCTACGTGTACATTCTATCGAACCCTGCTCTGCCAGGGCTCCTCAAGATCGGCAAGACGACTCGCACACCCGCTCTGCGAGCGGAAGAACTATCGAAGCCTACTGGAGTGCCTAGGCCTTTCGAGGTCGCCTATGCTCTGTACGTTATCGACTGCCACCGCGTCGAGAAGCGCACGCATCAGCAACTCGCACAAGTGCGCGTTCGTGGTCGCGAGTTCTTCGAGCTGCCACTCGATGCAGCCGTGGCTGCGGTCGATCGTGTTGGCGCACCCTACCTGCCGACCGCGACGCGAGCGCGCCAACGACTACGGCGCATCCTTGGGGATACGCTTGGTGACCTGCTCTCCGGCGTTGCCGCTCTGGTTTGGTACCTCACTCGCGTGGCGCTCGGACTACTTACCGGTGTTGCACTCGGAGTCGGTGGAGTGGCAGCAAAGCTTCTCCTCATAAGCGCCTTGCTGCTTTGGTGTGTTCACTCACCGCCTGGGTGTCTTCAGAACTTTGACATGCCCGATACAACCCGCGCTCGCTCCCAGTCGCGCAAACAGTGCCAAACGCCAAAGTGCCGCGCACAGGTTCGCAAAGAGCGATTGCGAGCGAGACGCAAAGCTCGGCGGGCGGCGCAACGTGAAGAAGGCGGCGACAGCGTGCCGTAGACCGCCAAGGGCGTGTTTAGGATTGCACGTTGTTGCCTCGAGGCAACGCGTAGGGCTCCGCCCGACCTGGTGTGTGGGAGCACGCCGCCTCCACTCGTTCGCATAGCTCACGTGCCGCGCCTTCTTGGTCTCTTGGTCGGTTCTTGTTCCCTCGCGTCTCTCGGCACTGCAAGCAGCGCAACAACCTCTCAACAGCCCACTCAGGAGCGTCAACGCATCGGCTTTGGGCGAGCCCCCACCCCCCAGGCCGGGGGGCCGGTGGTGGGAAACCGAATGGGAGTGCTAGCCGATATGACTAAGACAATTACTCAGACGAAAGACATCGATATGAGCAATAAGCGAATTCAGAGAAAGCTACAGAAGGCCTCTGCGGCAAACGATACGACTCCGTCACGTGTGGACCTGAACGCCGTGACCACAAAAATCGCACAGAGAGTGCCACCTGCAAAGAAGACCGGTGGGCATTTCGAGTGCCCCGATTGTGGGCGCAACATTCACTTTCGCATTGGCTAGTGCTGGCCAGGAGAATCCATGCTCAGAACCATTATTACTAAGCTTTTCACCAAGTCGCCGGCAGTCGAGCCCGAGCCAAATTCGCCACAGGAACTTGTGCCGGAGTTGCCGCTCCTACACGACGACCCCTCTTCTTCCGAGTCGACCTTTGGTTTTATCGAGGAAGACACGTGGTCCGGAGAGACACACGTTTACGCCACAGACCTGAAGACTTTCACCATTGAACTAGATCCGGAGGACGACCCATGCCAGTAGAGCCACGAAAACCAAAAGAGCGAACAGAGCCAATCAAGCTGAGAGAGCCATTGAGTGTTCAGAACTGGGTGCGTGAGCATTCGCTGTACAAAGAGGCTTCCACGGCGCGAGATACGCTCCTTAAGCGCGTCTCAGAGCTAGAGGCGCTAATCGTTGCAGCGGATGGACTTCACCGCGTCGCCATGAGCACCGCAGACGAGCAGCTCTCCCGTATCAAGACTTCGCGCGATGAACTCGATGGCGAGTTGCGCGACGTTCGAGCGGAAAACACACAACTGCAAACGGAGGTGCGCGATCTGAGAGACCGTCTCGGTACTGAGCTTGGAGAGTCTGATCTGTGTGCGTAGTCTCTCTCGCCGCAAATGCCCGGTCGCCCTACTTCCGTTGTTTTGGCGCTACGGGCGGAATCGCCGCAATGCCAAAGTACTCCAGTATGACCAGGATTATGACGCTGGTACGGGCTAGGCCGATACGGTAGCCGAGGGCGTCGAGATGGTCGGCATCCTCGTTGTCAATCAGGATTCCCTTCTTGAAGCTCTCAGGTTTCGTCTTGCGTCTCTTGAGCGTCACCGGGGCGCTATCTGGATGTCTTCCATGAGCAGCTCCGTAGTGCGCCTTTATGATTCGGCGTACCAGTGGAGCGAAAGCGCTCCCCATCTGCTCGGCTTCCTCCTCCATTATTTTGCCGAGCGCGGCAGGCATCGTAAGGGCAACTAGTACTCGTTCGTCTGTAGCTGTAGGCATGCTTGTTCTCGCCATCACGTTACCATGTTCGTTGCCCCTTCTGCCGCCGAACTGAGCCTCTATCGATTCTTTCGGGCGCCTGGTGGGTTGTCTGGAAATACCAAGGGGTTCTTAATGCTTGCATTAGGGATATCACTGGGTGTAGATATATGTCTCACCCCTAAGGAGAACATCGTGCATAAGCAATTTCTACAACTCAGCTTCCTGGCGGCTCTCGCCACCATCACCTTCTATGCGCCCGACGCGTTCGCCGCTGGCGATGTCGTGGACCGTGGCAATGGGCTAATCGAGTTCCTCAGCCATCGACTCGGGCCCATCATCATTGGCCTAGGACTCATCGGTGGCGCTGGGGCTCTCATCATCGGGATTCCAGGCGCCGTGCAGAAGATTGTCGGTGTCATCGTCGGAGGCATCCTCCTGACAAGCATTGGCTCGATGATTGCCATCATCGAGGGTTTCTAATGGGGCGTGCCCGGGTCTACCGCAACATCGCGTTGCAGAGCTCGTATGTCGGGCTTGAGCTGAGCGACCTGTTTCTACTGGGGTTCATCGGGTGGTTTCTATTGATGTTTAACCCCGGCGCTCTGGGCATCAACTCGCTGGCGCTTGTCCTTGTCTACTTCGCGATTCGCATCGGCAAACGCGGCAAGGCCCCCGGCTACACCCTCGACCTTCTTCGCTACTCGTTCGCTCGTCGTGTCTTTCTAACCACTGCAACACCCGACACCGAGGGCCGACTTCACCCTTTCACCGCTACGGAGAACTCTCATGACTAATTCCACAATCACTCGTTTCAAGTTCGACCTTATTGGCGAGACCATTAAGGCTGGCGTGCAGTCGACTCAGACCATCGGAGCAGCGGAGGCCTTCATTGACTCCTCCGAACTCTCCGACAAGACGCGCTTTGTTCTCGATGTTCGCATTGCACCGCTAGAATTCGGAAGGTGTGCACTTGTCCCAAGAGAGGAAAGCCTGCCCGATTTCATGGATACCTCGTTTCGCGTTTGCGATTCGTCGCAGAAGTCCCTTGGTGGAGAGTTTAAGTACGGCCTTGGGTGGCTTATCCCTTCTCGGGGCGTCTTTCATAAGACTTCCTACTATTACCTCCTGGAACCTGAGCAAGACACACTTTTCTGGAAGTGTGGCCGCTTTGTAGCGTACCTCGATCCGCGCCCTGCGGAGGATTTCTTCACATTTTCCGAAGCATCGCAGCGTGCTGACGAGGAGTCTGGTTTCGACACCGAAGTCGACGACCTGTTCAGTCTAATAACGGCATCTGCCGCCTAACGATTCTCCTTCCAAAGAAAGGTCCCTCATCCTCTATCGTCGCATCCGCAACTCGTGACCCATTCCTCCGTCCTTCGTTAACCCCTAACCCGCGCGAGCTACCGCTCGCCCACGCAAAGCCCCTCTTTGCGCGCAAACCCGGAGCGCACCGCGTCTCCCTAGCTACGCCTGTGCCTTCGCGCCAGGAGAAACGAGAACCTATGAGCAACAGCCCAGCATTCGACGTCATCACACAGACCCAAAGCGGCCAGGAAATCAAACTTGGTCGTACTTGGCTCAACAACAAGGATGGCAAGTACTCCCTCAACTTCGATTTGAGCTCTCTCCCTTTGGGCGGTGCGACTGTGCAGCTTGTAAGCCAGGACTCGTGGGACCAAGGCGAGTGTCCCCAAGAGTTCTTCTTAAAGATGCCAGTCGACAAAGGCGCGAGCAAACAGACGTACTGGCATCCTGTGGGACTCGTCAAGGCGCGCCCAGGAGACAGCAAACGCCCGTTTGACGTGTTCTTCGACTCGATTCCGCTCATTGGCAATCTTTGTGCATTTCCTGCCCGCTCTTCGAAGCCAAACGAAGAAGAAATCCCCTTCGGTAAATAGTCATGGCAACCATCCTCATCATCTCGCTCCTAATTGTCAGCGTGCCTCTTGCACTCGTTGCTCTCGCGACTCG
>Ga0316204_10006894_pt1 | contig 17062 bp, 12 predicted proteins | sample 6monrhotite_MG_2_FD_205661 | JGI IMG/M metagenome (GOLD analysis project Ga0316204, IMG submission 205661) | Microbial mat bacterial communities from mineral coupon in-situ incubated in ocean water Damariscotta River, Maine, United States -... | ecosystem: Environmental > Aquatic > Marine >... | reverse complement strand
TAATGAGAGACATTTCCATTGGGTCGATGATCTGTAATGCATGGCAATGGTACATTTTTCCAAGTTGACGCAGAGTCAGTGCCTGTTCTGCCTGCAGTGAGAGAAAGTCGGAGACAATGTAGAGGCTGCTACCTGAACTCAATTGCAGTTGTAGTTGGCTGCTGATGCGTTGCCAGTCGATACTGTGTCCATCAAATTCTTTTTTTGGTGGACTGGCCTTGCTGACGATTTGTGTGAATTTGTGTAAAGCAGATTTTTCTGAACTCGGTTCAATCCATTGTGTTTTATTGTCAAGAATTAAGGCTGATAAGGAGTTGCCAGCTTGCATATTGGCTGCAGCAAGCATGATAGCGACACGAGCTGCCTGCGCACTTTTGCTACGCACCTGGCTACCAAAGCGCATGCTCGACTGTCGGTCAATAACAATGCAGCAAGGGCTGTTGGTATCGGCATGATAGAGGCGTAGCAGTGTTTGCTGGCGACGAGCGCTGGCACGCCAGTCAATACGTCTAGGGTTGTCTCCTGCCTGGTATGCGCGAATGTCAGCGAAGTCCATGCCGTGACCCAGACCATCAGTCACTTGCTCGCCACTCTGCGCATTGCTAGCGGCCTGTGTTGCTAATGGCAGTCGCCTGCCTCGCCTTAAGAGTTGGAGTATTTCTGCTGCTGAGAGCAGGGGGTGATTGATCACGGCGGAGTGATAGATTCGATTAGTGTCTGCACGATAATGTCAGCATCAATACCCTCTGCACTGGCGGTGAAGTCGAGTACCAGGCGGTGACGTAATACATCAGGTGCTAGTGCGATAACATCTTCAGGAATGACATAGTCACGTCCAGCAAGCATTGCATTGGCCATGGCAACCCGTTGTAGAGCGATCGATGCGCGGGGGGAGGCACCTGTACTGACAAATTCTCCCCATCCCGGTTTGTAGTTATCAAGGTCGCGCGTGGCGCTAACCAGTTGTACGGCATAGCGTTCGATGCTGGGTTCAATATAGACCTGTGTGACCTGCTGGCGTAGTGCAAGTATTTCATCGGGTGTGATGACCGCTTGAGCACCGGCTTCTACATGGCCTTCATTGGCGGCGCGAGCGCGACGCGCAATTTCAATTTCCTCATCCAGTGTTGGGTAACCGATCAATAGCTTGAAAAGAAAGCGGTCAAGTTGCGCTTCCGGCAGAGGATAGGTACCGGTCTGTTCTAATGGATTTTGCGTAGCCAGTACAAGGAACAATTCGGGTAAGGCGTGGGTGTTGGCGCCTACGCTGATCTGATGTTCTGCCATGGCCTCAAGTAAGGCTGACTGTACCTTGGGTGGTGCACGATTGATTTCATCGGCAAGAATAACCTGGTGGAAGAGAGGGCCGGCTGAAAAGTGAAAGCTAGCATCGTTAGGCTGATAGATGTCGCTGCCTGTCAGGTCACCTGGCATAAGGTCCGGGGTGAACTGTATACGTTGAAAGCTGGCGCTCATGCTGGAAGCCAATGCATGCACAGCAGTCGTTTTTGCCAAACCAGGAGGGCCTTCGAGTAGCACGTGACCACCGGCCAGAACGGCAATGATCAAGCGTTCAATTAAATCGGTTTGACCGACAATGACGGATTCTATCTGCTGGCGTAGTGCGGTTATCGCATTATTCTGCATGGTTATGCTGGCTCAGGTTATATTCGGGTTTATCGATTTAGACGAGATGTTGGCTGGTCTATTCCCTCTAATCAGTCAGCGCCAATGTGGGGAGTAACCATTGACGATTTTTATCGTGTTACCCCCATTGCTCGGCATGACGAGAATCTCTGATTTGTCATCATCACTTTGTTTGGCACGTACAAAGGCGATGCACTGACTGTCTCTCGAAATGCTGGGCTCGGTGTTTTCAGTGTCTCTGGCTGAGTGGGTGATGCGCTTTAGGCTATCACCAACGCCGTCTTTATCTTCGTCTTTAGCTGCCATGGAATAGACTTCAAAATGGTTGCTGCCAGGGGCGTGTCCATCACTGACAAAAATGATCGTTTTACCATCGATACTCCAGGTTGCTTCGCTGCCACTAAACCAGCTGGGTGTAAGGGACCTGGGTGTTTTTTTGCCTTTTTGGCCGAGCATGATGCGATAGTTATCATCACGCTGGCGGGTGAAAACATAGGAAAGGCCATCGGGTGACCAGCGGGCATCAAAGTCTTTATCTTCTGTTTTGCTTAATTGGCCAAGAAGTTTACCGTTTGCATCCATGGCGTAGAGCTGAAAGTCGTCTCCATCCCTGTTGGAGCTGAAGATGATTTCACCACGGGATGACCAGTCAGGGTATTCATCATATTTTTGATCAGTATTTTTAGTTAGACGCTGTTGCCCAGAACCGTCCGCATTCATACGATAGATTTCTGGGTTATCATCGCCGTTTTTGCTGCTGACATAAACGATATGGTTGCCATCTGGCGACCATGCCGGATCTGTATTATCGTATTTTTTTTTAGAAAACCCGCCGTTGCTTAGGCGCTTTTCGCCCTTGCCATTGGCGCGAATACTGTAGATGTCAGTATAGGTTTCTATGCCGCTCTTCAGCATGACAGCCTGGTCACGTAAAAAAAGAAGTTCGCGATTATCATTGCAGTTGGCAGCCTGGGCAGATAGGCCGGCGGTGAAAAGTAGCAGGCTTGTGATCAGTTTTATCATCATCGATACCAAGTGAAATGTTCCACAAGGTTAACAGTATTCGGTTGGGCTAGAAATTATCAACTGAGAAATACGATATTTTTGATGGTTTGTTAAATAGCGATGGGCCACTCGAGGCGATCCCAGAACCAGTACAGCGCAATTGCGCTGATGGTAAGTGATGCAGGAATGCTGATATAGGCGCGATACCAGTGACGCTTGCCAAACCATAATCCAATAGTCAGCCATGCGGCGAGAATGATGCTGAGTTGGCCAAACTCTACGCCTATATTGAAGCTTATGAGTGCCGTGATAAAGGCATCGCTGGGCATGCCGAAGTCACTCAGAACACTTGCGAAGCCCAGGCCATGCAGCAGGCCAAAAGCAAATACGATGGCGAGTCGACTTTTAACGAGTTTTTTATGCCAGATATTTTCAAGGCCTACGTAGACAATGGATAAGGCGATAAGGGGTTCAACAATGGCAGATGGCAGTTGCACCAGGCCATTCATGGCGAGCCCGAGGGTGAGTGTATGCGCAATCGTGAACATGGTGACTTGCCACAGCAGAGGCTTGATGTGAGTACTGAACAGATAAAGCCCCAGGATGAACAGAATATGATCAAGCCCCATCGGTAAAATGTGTTGGAAGCCTGCGATTATGTAATCGAGTACAACATCCAGCGTACTGCGGGGGTTGGCAATTTCAGTCAACGAAAAAGCTTCGCTGGTACTGTCGTCACGAATCCACTGCCAATCAGACCAGTGATAGGTCTGCTCTTTTTGATTAACCTGGCGCACGCGTACAGCATGATCACCAAAACGCGCGGGATATCGCCAATTGAGGTTTTGGGCATCACTAGGCAGGGCGCCTTCGAGGTAAATGATGCTGATTCGGGGGATTTTTGTATAACCGCGCTCAGGAATTTCAATCCTAGCGATGTCTGGTGTGACGGCTTTTCCATCGAATTGAATGCTGATTTCCTTGAGTAATTCACTATGGAAAGGCTTGAAGGATGCAGCTAATTGTTCAGGATCAAGCTTGCGCAGACGGTCATATTCTCCAGCAGTAGGGGCTTGCGAGGTATCTTTGTATTGCGAATTGATGCCACTGAGCAGGGCCTCGATGCTGGCACGTAGCTCAACACGGTAGTGGCCTTCATGAAAAACACTGATCTCGACCAGCGCAGGCTTTACCAAATCCCCCCAGCTATGGCTGGAAATAAATTGCAGGGAAAATACGATAATCAGTTGGGTAATGAGGCGCATGCTGAAATTCTCTGGAATAAAGTTTGTACTGAAGCGTCTTATAATGGCCTGGTGAATTAAAAGAACTGCGTTCTTGTCGCCAAATAACCCTCTTTGAAGTGTGTCGTAGAGCCTGTTTGGTTGTTACACTAGCGCACGCTAATTTTGACGCAAAGGCTAACATGCCTTCCTTCAAAGTAATCAAGAACTGTTACGAGATAATACTATGCCGAACAAAATAGACCGTCGTGATTTCCTTAAGGCCATGGGGCTAGGCGCTGCTGCTGGTGCCGTACCTGTTGCTTTAAGTAGCAAAGCGCTTGCTGGCCCAAAGGCTCCTGCTAATTTTTACGATGTACCTATGAAGGGTAATGTTCGTCTTCTGCACATTACTGATGTACACGGCCAGTTAAAGCCTGTTTACTTTCGTGAGCCTAACGTAAACCTTGGCGTGGGTGAGGCCTATGCTCGTCCACCGCATATTGTGGGCAAGAAGCTGCTCAAGGCCATGGGCCTAAAGCCAGCGACCCCTGAGTCCTATGCCTACACCTATCTCGACTTTGATGCGGCAGCACTTAAGTACGGCCGCACAGGTGGCTTTGCCCACGTTAAAACCCTGTTGGACAAACTTCGCAAAGAGGCCGGTGGAAAGAGTAATACACTGACTTTGGATGGTGGCGATCTGTGGCAGGGCTCAGGTACCTCGCTTTGGACGCGTGGTGTTGACATGGTTGAAGCGTCAAACATCCTTGGTTTGGATGTGATGGTTGGCCACTGGGAGTTCACCTATAAAGAAAATGAAGTCTTAAGCAATGTTTCATTGTTTAAGGGTGACTTCATCGGACAAAATGTGCGTGTCAAAGAAGATGCACTGATGAGTGATAGCTATGCCACCATGGTTGAACAGTATGACGGCCGTGGTTTGTACGATGAAGATGCGGGTTACGCTTTCCAGCCCTACGTGATCAAGGAAGTAAATGGCGCGCGTATTTGTATTATTGGCCAGGCTTTCCCTCGTACAGCGAATGCCAACCCTCAGGAATTTTTCCCCGACTGGTCATTTGGTCTGCGTGAAGATGACATGATCGAGATGGTTCAACTCATCCGAGAAGAAGAGAAGCCGGATGCAATCGTACTCTTGTCGCATAACGGTATGGATGTTGACATCAAGATGGCCGAGCGTGTGCCTGGCTTAAACGCCGTTTTTGGTGGTCATACGCATGACGGCATGCCTAAACCTGTAAAGGTTAAAAACGTTGAAGGCAATGAGTGCTGGGTAACGAATGCGGGTTCCAACAGTAAATATGTCGGTGTAATGGACTTCGATATTCAAGATGGCAAGATCAAGGGCATGGATTACAAAATGCTGCCGATTATCTCTGACTGGTTGCCTGCAGATAAAGAGATGGCTGCCTACATCGACCAGATGCGCCAGACTAAATATGACAAAAATGTCATAGAGTCTCGCTCTAAGGAATATTTTTACAATGAATCTCGCTTGGGTAAAACCTATGAGGAGATTTTGGGTGAAAAACTTGCGATTGCTGACCGTACTCTGTTCCGTCGCGGTAACTTTATGGGTACCTGGGATCAGGTGTTATGTAATGCGCTACGTTACGAATATAACGCAGATATCTCTCTGTCGGCCGGTGTGCGCTGGGGAACAAGCACACTGAAGGGTGACTGGATCACCATGGAAGATGTAATGACCCAGTGCTCTATGACTTATGCCGAAACCTATGTGAGTGAGATGAGTGGTAAAGACATTCATGACATGCTCGAGGGTGTAGCTGATAACTTGTTTGATCCAGATCCTTATCTGCAGTCAGGTGGTGATATGGTGCGTGTAGGTGGTTTGGATTACACCATAGACCCATCAAAATCACTCGGTAGTCGTATTACGAATATTGTATTGGATGATGGACGTAAGATTGATCCTGATTCTAGATACACTGTTTCAGGCTGGGCTACAGTAAACCGTACACCTGATGGTCGTTTGATGTGGGATGTGGTGCGTGACTACATCGTGGCCAAGCGTGGAAAAGATAACGTATTGCGTTTGCCAAAGATGAACGATCCTGAGCTTGTAGGTGTGATGGCCAATCCAGGAATAGCGGATTACCAGGGAAAAGCTAGCTGATAGTTTTTTGCGCGATAGTTCATATAAAGGCCCTGAATACTTTTCAGGGCCTTTTTTTTGACTGAGTATTTAGTGGCGCACAGAGTGTGTGTCGATACAGAGAAGGCCTTTTTCGAGAGATGGAAAAAACGAAAGATTGTGTTTTAATGCTGTCAGTGGAAAAAATCGGATGAATCAATGTCTGATGACCCAATTGATCGTTTGATTCGTGATTTTCAAACATTTGCTGATTGACCTAATGCCGATCCTGATGCACTGGCCCATCAGTGTGAAAAAGATGGGGTCCTGGTGTTACTCAGTAACCTGGAAACTTTTCCATGGGTAGAATCTAGGGTGGATGTCGGTAAATTGGAATTGCATGGCTGGTACTTTAATTTGGTGAGCTTAGTGCCTACTCTCCAGTGTGCAAAAAATTCGAACGCTTCTAGCGTTCCCTGGTACTTCAATGGTTAAGTCAACCTCACGGCAGTTAAATAGACGTTTTCGGGTGCTGCAGGGTGAGCATGCGGCTGCCTTATTCGCCATGCAAAAAGCCTTAACTATTGATTTAAGGCGACAGCTGCTATGGGTTGGAGAAGAGGCTATCGCAGGCGTATCTCCGGTTAAGGCATCTGCAGTCCATACTGTGTTGGGTAGCGAAGTTTCTATCTTGGTTTTTGATGCCCATGTCGGTTTTCATCCTGATGCTTTTGCTGCGGCGCTCGGTACATTGTGTGGTGGTGGCGAGCTCATTTTGCTGTTACCAAAATGGCAGGCCTGGTCGTCATTTAATGATCCAGATAAGCAACGACTGGCACCCTATCCTTTATCTTCAGATGCAGTGGGTAATCGCTTTATCGGTCGATTACAAAAAATATTTTCGAGTTCAAAGCTCGTACAGTTAGATGATGCCAGCACTGCAATATTTCCTCCGAACCCCCCAATAAGCAAGGTGTCGGTGATATTAAACGGCGAACAGCAAATGGCTGTAGATGCTATCGAACGTGTGGCCAGGGGGCATGCAAAACGTCCCTTGGTTATTACTGCTGACCGTGGCCGTGGGAAAAGTACAGCGCTAGGCCAAGCGATTGCCCAGCTTATGCAGCAAGGGAAAAAGCTGCTTTTGTTGGCACCCAATCGACTGGCTGTAGAGGCTGTTTTTGACCAGATAGAGCGTTTATTGCCTGAAGTGGCGAACAGTGGTGCGATGCTGAATTGGCAGCAAGGTAGTCTTCAGTTTGTTTTGCCCGATGAATATTTACAGCAGCCAGAATTAGCTGATTTGCTGTTGGTTGATGAAGCTGCGGCGATTCCTTTGGCGGTTTTAGCACAATTGCTGGAACGTCATAATCGACTGGTATTCAGTACCACTGTGCACGGCTATGAAGGAACCGGGCGTGGTTTTGAATTGCGTTTTTCAAAATTACTCGGGCAAAAGATGCCGCAGTGGAAGCTTCTTCGATTAGTGCAGCCTGTGCGCTGGGCCAGTGATGACCCGCTGGAGCACTTACTCAATCGCGGCCTGCTACTCGATGTCGATATATCGAATAATGAAGAAAGCAAAGCAACAATAGACTATTGCTGGCTGAACCAGGATGCTTTGGTTTCGGATGAGTCACTGCTACGCCAGGTGTATGGACTTTTGCTTGCGGCACATTATCAAACACGACCCTCAGATTTACGTCAATTACTTGATGCCCCTTGTTTACGTATCCTTATCGCACAGCAAAAGTCCCATGTTGTGGGTGTCTTGTTGGTGGTGACAGAAGGTGGTTTTGATGCGGCCCTGGCCGAAGATGTCTGGGTGGGAAAGCGTCGACCACGTGGCCATATGCTACTTCAGTCTCTCTCATGTCATGCAGGATACCGTGATGCGCCCAGGTTAAGCCTGCTCCGTATAATGCGTATTGCGGTACATCCTGATTGCCGACGAGAGGGCATTGCTATTGCCATGATTGAGCAGTTGAAGCAGGAAGCATCGCGAGAGTCTGTTGATCTGCTAGGTGTTTCTTATGCCTTGGATGTTGAGGTTTATGCCTTGTGGATAGCTGCAGGTTTCAAGGCAGCACGTGTAGGGTATAAACGTGATGCGTCAAGTGGGCAGCACTCGGTGCAGATGTTGTTGTCAATCAGCAGAGCAGGCGATGAGCTGGCAGGTTTATCGACAAAACGTTTCCAGCAACAACTACCCTGGCAGTTAGCCTCCGGCTTAAGTGACCTTGAAGGAGAATTGGTAGCCTTGCTTATGAAGGGTAGGCCTTGTGAAGATATTTTGTTGTCAGGACAGGATCATCTTGATCTGCAGGCCCTGGCAACAGGGCACCGTCAATGGCGAGAAGTTGTACCCTTGTGGCACTGGCTATGTAGGGTTCTGGCGGGACATGAAGCGATTAAGTTAAATCGTTTAGAGCAGGATGTTTTGATTGCCTTGATCTTGCAGCGACGAAGCCAGAAAAGTGTTGAGAGTTCTTGTGGTCTGGGCGGTGCGAAGGCAATGGCAACAATTGTTCGCCAAGCCGTTGCTAAATAATCTTGACCTGATTGCCTATGCGTCCTAAGTTCTACGGACAATAATTTTAAAGTGAGATTAAGCCGATGATTTCTGCTGGTGATAAAGCCCCTTCTTTTGAATTACCTGATGGTGATATGACGATGATCAAGTCGTCCGACTGTGATGGTAAAAACTACGTGGTGTATTTTTATCCCAAAGATGACACGCCAGGCTGCACGATAGAGGCATTGGACTTTACGGATTTGATGTCTGATTTTGAGGCTGCCAATACGGCAGTGGTGGGTGTGAGCAAAGATAACTGCGTCAGTCACGGTAAGTTTCGTGATAAGCATGGCTTGACTGTACGCCTGCTTGCCGATGTGGAAGGCAAACTTTGTGAGGCTTATGGCGTTTGGCAAGAAAAAGAAAAAAATGGTGTAAAGAAAATGGGGATCGTACGTTCAACTTTTATTGTTGATGATACGGGAACGGTTCGTCATGCCATCTATGGTGTTACTCCCAAAGGTCACGCGGACGAGGTTCTTGGACTTGTCAGGGCGCTTTAACTTTCCTTATTGTCTAGATAAGTCTGTCTGAGGATAGCCAGTGCCGGCGTATTTCATGTGCTGTTTTTGTCAATCAGCTTGATGCCGCCAGCACTGAGGCTGAATTTCTCACCAAGGCGTGCTGTATGAACTGGGGCTAAGAGATCCTTGGTCAGTCGCTCGGATAATCCTGCAGCCGCCTCCTTTTCGCCATGCACCAGAATGACCGTTGGCCGCCCTTTGAAATGGTCATACCAATTACAAAGGGTTGTCTGATCTGCATGGGCGGATAAGCCGCCAAGCGTATGGATTCTTGCCGCTACGCGTATGGTTTCGCCCCACAGGCGGATGTGTTTTGCACCTTCTACCAGTTTACGGCCAAGTGTCCCTCTTGCCTGAAAGCCGGTTATCACCAAGTGCGTTTTCTTTCGCCATATGTTGTGCTTAAGGTGATGTTTTATACGCCCACCTGTACACATGCCACTGCCTGCGATAATGATGGCGCCATTTTCAATACGATTGATTGCCATGGACTCGCTGCTGGTGCGGGAAATATGTAAATTCGGCAGTAGATTATTTTGCTCGTGTTGTCGCCACAGGGCAGCCGTTTCAGTATCGAATAAATCGGTGTGTTCAGTAAATACACGTGTTGCTTCAATGGCCATGGGGCTATCTAAAAATATATGCCATCGATCCAGTTCCCATTCGTCATAGTACTTTGCAAATAGATAAAGTATTTCCTGCGTTCGGCCCACTGAAAAGGCCGGCATGAGGATGTTTCCATTGCTTTGAGTAGCCTCCTTTAGTACTGCACGAATTTCTTCCTGAGTGTCTTCCCAGGATCGGTGAAGACGATCTCCGTAAGTGCTTTCCATGATCACCAGGTCAGCCTGTGGGATGATGCTTGGATCTTTTAGAACGGGCATACCCGATCTACCAAGATCGCCACTGAATACGATTTTGTAAATATCTCCGCTATCTTCCAGCCACAGCTCAACAATCGAAGAGCCAAGGATATGGCCTGCATCTGAAAGGCAAAGGCTGATATTGGGTGAGATGTGGTGTTTTTCGCCGTAGTTCAATCCTTTAAAGCTGTTCATGGCAAATTTCGCATCATCAACGGTGAATAAAGGTTCTATCAGTTCCAGTCCTTTGCGTTCACGTTTGCGGTTTTCCCACTCGGCATCTTTTTCGCTGATAAAACCCGCATCGCTGAGCATTACATCGCATAAGTCTCGGCTGGCGCTATGCGTATAGATCGGGCCATCAAAACCTGCCTTAACAAGCATTGGTAAGCGCCCGGAATGATCAATATGGGCATGGCTTAATATCACTGCATCGATAGTTTTTGGATCAAAAGGGAATGGGTTGCGATTACGGTCTTCGTCCATCCTTCCACCCTGGATAAGCCCGCAATCAAGCAAGATTTGCTGATCGCCTACAGTCACTAGATGGCATGACCCGGTGACTTCACCTGCAGCGCCAAAAAATTGAATAGTTATTGCCACGACATACTCTCGACATCTGATTTCATTGGCTAACGGTATACCTGTTTTAATTTACTCTATAGATGATAAGGATGTGAGGTAGACGAGCTGTTCGCTGGGGAGTCTTACTACTAAAGAAATAGGGAGCAAGCTGCGCGCCAGGCTGTAGATTTTTTATCCTGCATCTGCGCTATCTTCTTTGGAATTTCTGCTGATAATACCACCGAATCCTTTAATGCCAGCATTGTCCATTCCTAAGTCGTTTAGCAGAGAATCTACCAAGGGTGCTTGCGCCTTGTAGCGTAGTGCGCTATCGACTACTTGATCGGCAAGATTACTTTGTGTTGATGTTATTGGTGATCCTGCAGTTGATCCTCCGGTTAGGCCATCAACCTGAATGATTTTAATGCCATCAATTTGTTCCATCGGTTTGACACTTTCACGAATAATGTCTGGCAATCCTTCTATTTTCGCCAAAGTGATTTGCATTTCTATCTGGTCTGCAGAGAGGGTGTTGGCGGCCTCATTTACCTTGCGTTTACCTTCTGCCTCGGCCTCATAGGTGGCACTGGTTGCATCAGCACGTTTTTTCTCTGCATCCACTTCTGCATCGACACCAATCGTTACTTTGCGAGCTTCAGCGGAAGCTAGGGTCTCAATGGCTTCAGCCTGATCTTCTGCAGCTTGTTTTTCAGCTTCTGCCGCAACGGTTAATTTAACGGCTTCTTTCTCTGCGTCTTGCTGCGCTGAGATAACTTCAATTTCCTTGTTTCGATTGGCTTCTTCAGTTGCTCGTGTTGTCTTAACCTGTTCTTCAGCCCTTACTGCGTTGGCGCGGGCAATATCTGCTTCTCGCTGAGCTTCAGAAAGTGATTTGGACTTTTCAGCAATGGCAATTTCTTTATCTTGTTCGCTAAGGTCTACAGCCTTTTTGGCATTGATATTTGCTGTTTTGATAATCTTTTCTTTCTCGACCGTTTGCTCTTCGATAATTTTTGACTTTTCAATTTCAGCTTCTTCAATAGCACGGTGAGAAAGAATCTTGGCTTCTTCTGCCATTCGGGTTTTTTCTGCCTGTTCTTGTGCAATCTCAGCCTGTTGAGATGCGCGGCGAATTTCGATTTCTCGTTCTTGTGATAGGTGTGCGTATTCTTTCTCACGAGAAATCTCTAGGCTCTGCTGTTCAGCTTCTAGGTCTTTTCTCTCAATTTCAATTTGTGTATCACGCTCAATATCATTGCGTCGCTTACGGCGTGTTTCGATTTCTTCAGTTAGCATGGTCAAGCCTTCCGCATCGAAGGCATTGTCTGGATTAAAATGCTCTCTACTGGTTTGATCAAGTCCGGTAAGAGATACGGACTCTAGTTCAAGGCCATTTTTTTCTAAATCTTCAGAGACGACATGTTGTACTTTTTGTACAAACTCGACTCGTTGTTCATGCAGTTCGGTCATAGCCATTTCTGCGGCTACTGCACGTAGTGCATCCACGAATTTACCTTCGATGAGTTCCTTTAGTTTCTCAGGTTCGGTTGTTCGGTAACCTAAGGTTTGTGATGCTGTGGCAATGGCCTGCTCATTGGGTTTGACCCGGACATAGAACTCGGCCAAAACATCAACCCGCATGCGGTCACGTGTAATCAATGCGTCTTGTTCACGACGACGAACTTCGAGTCTAAGGGTGTTCATGTTGACGCGTATCAATTCGTGCAAAACGGGGAATACTAATGCGCCACCGTTCATGACGACTTTTAGCCCCCCGAAACCTGTGCGAACAAAAGAAATTTCTGGAGTAGATCGGCGATACAGTCGAGAGACAATCAGTCCGATGACGAATAGTCCAAATACAATAATGCCGGCCATCGTTAAGATGTCTACCAAGTTACCTGAGTTCATTTAAATCATCTCCATCTGATTGTTATTTATTGACTAAATTTTCATTGGTGTTGCGGATGGCGCTAAACAGGCCTTCGCGTATTTTTTTGACAAGAAGTACCTGTGTGCCCTGTTCAAACTCATCGGCTACATCAGGCTCTACCATGACGTAGTGTACGGTGTGAAATTTGTCAGAGAGCTTTGCTTCAGCAGGGTAGCCTTGTTTGGCTGTGCCTAATGTGATTTTTGCAATCTTGCCAATAAATGTATCTGTTGATACGGCTTCAGTCTCTACTTTAGGTATGAAGCGTGAAAAGAGCGCACCAAAATACCGAACAGGGGGAAGGGCAAAAAACACAGCAGGGATTACGGCTATCCAGGTCGGTAAAAAGTGGCCTGATATGGTTTGTGCTGCATATTGTGTAGTTAAACCAATTACACCAAATGCCGTTAAAAAAACCACGAGTAATATCAGCAGTGGAACCTGGCCTATACGTAGCCAGCCAAGTAAGGCAGTTAATGTGGTTGCCCCCTGGGCACCATCAACATCAGCATCAAAGTCTGGTAGCAAGGTATCAATAGCATCTGATATACCAAGGCCAAAAAGCATGCCGAGTGTTTCGATAATGCCAAATGCCAACATGACGGTAATGGCTAATGTGAAAGGCATATTACCGTCGGCGAGTAAAAAATTTCCCATATCAGTTTCTACTGCGTCAGATTGGCCTTAACTTTATTTAGTCTTTCCTGTATTCGGTTGCTATGAGAAAGTTCGTCGAGTTCAGCCATTTTTGCAGCGGTTTGTGCGTTACTATTATTTTCTACTTTGCCCACACCACTCTGTTTTTCCATTACGCGTTCAAACGCTGAAATGGCTTTGTCGACTTTGTTGTCGTTAGAAGACACTGTGCCATCCGAGGTGCTTGAGGCAGAATTGCTGGCTTTACGTGAGGTCTGTAGCTGTTTTAGCTCGTCACGCATGCCTCTCTTTTTAGCTTGCAGGGCTACAATGTAGCCTTCTAACTCTTTCTCTCGATCGGTAAATTCAGTAATACTTTTTTCTAGTACTGGTAATTGGGCTTCTATGTCGAGCTGCTGAGAAATGGCGGCCTCTGCAAGATCATCACGCCCCTGAGAAATTGCAAATTCTATTTTTTCACCCAACTCATCACGTTTAATGCTTTCGTCGTTTAAGCGTGTGCTGGCAAGATGCTTTTTGGCAATACTTTGTCCAAGCTCTGAACGAATATCATCTATTGCTTCATCAATTTCACGAATTGCTTGCTCCATTACTACATCAGGTGCGGCATTTTCTATTGCGTCGATTAAAGCGTTTACTGAGCCGCTGATAATACGGCCTACGCGCGCTGCTGTACTTTCACCCATGTTTATTATCCTTATCTTGCTTCATTGAAATGAGTTGTGTCGTGCTATCGACAAATTCATGCATCCATTGATCATCATAAGCCATGAATTGCTTGGTTACTGACATACGTAAAATAGTATTCATCAAACGAGAAGCTCTATGCATAAAGCCAGACTCTAGCTTTAATAATTGCCTGTCATTAAGCGGGGCTAGTCTTTCTGTCTCTGTCATCATGTAGGCGGCCATTTCTGGCAGCCAATCCAGCATATACAGCAACGCTTCGGAATGCATGTCATTTGCGTGTTCTGCGGCCCGAATGGTCGAGCGTAAGGGGGCAACCTTTTGCTCCGACGAATCTAGGTAGGTCTGAAAATCCGAGCCAATGACTTCTTTGTTTCTGGATTGCTGAATAAGCCACCTTAAGCGATCAGACACTCCTTTCGCGCCGGGTACATTTAGACCCATGACGTAGTCATAGTCTTCCTGGTCAACTCGTCCACCTAATGAGACTTTTGCCATTTGTGCACCTGTTTTCATTGTTAACGAAATGTTAACGTTTTGCATACATTGTATTTATATGTCCGAATTGAAGAAAAAGCAATACTTTTTACTAAAGCGATGAATTATTTCTTGGGCTCAAGTGTTCAGGTTAAGGCTGGACCAGGCAAAATTTGTAAATAAACGCTGCCATTCCTCCTCCGCCTGCGCCTGCAGACAGATGCGTTGTTGAGTCACTGGGTGATCAAAGCACAGTTTGTAAGAGGTCAGCATCAGGCGGTGAATGTTGTATTGATCACGAAAGAAGCGATTGTGTTTACCATTACCATGTGTGGTATCGCCGATAAGTTGGTGAGAGATATGTTTGAAGTGTTTGCGGATCTGTTGGCGACGGCCTGTTTCGGGTGAGACGCTGACAAGGGAATAACGTGAACTGGGGTAGCGATCGACGGCAAAGGGAAGTTCGACTTGCTCCAGGCATTGGTAATGCGTGATGGCATCTTGTGCAATATTGTTACCTTCCTCATCAGCCACGGGGTGATCAATCGTGCCGCGTTTATCTACCCATCCTCGTGCCAGTGCACGATATTCTTTTTCAACAGTGCGCTGTTCAAATTGCCTGACCACACCCTGTGCCATCTCTGATGAAAGACCAAATAGCAATACGCCAGAGGTGGCGCGATCCAGGCGGTGAATTGGATAGACGCGCTGCCCTATCTGATCACGTAATGTCTGCAGTACAAATACGGTATCTTGAGAAATGGGACTGCGATGCATAAGCAGGCCAGATGGCTTGTGAATGGCAATTAAATGCTGGTCATGAAACAAGATAGGCAGTTCTGTTGGGGCAGTCATAGTCATTTTCGGTTAAGGTTTAAGTATGTCGCTACGTACACGAATTTTATTGTTTCTCTTTATCTTCGCCTTGGTGCCATTGCTGATGGCCGTGGTGATTAATTTACCACTGGTGCTGGAGCGTGTGGATAGCTTTTACCGTCATGCTTTTTTGCAAAACCTTCGGGCAGATTTTAGCGACCTGGATCAGCACCTTGCCAGCCGAGATGCCAACGTGCGTTTGTTGGCACGTTTACCTGAGCCCTCTGTTCTTAGCCAGCAGAATGCCGCTTTATCTAAGCAGCTGCGGGTTAATCTTGAGCGTGCGCGGTATGTTGAATGGATAAACCGTATCTTGCGTGAAGAGCGTGATATTACGCAAATCCGATTCCTGGATCGTCAGGGAAAAGATCGATTCTGGATGAAGCGTGATTCACAGACCCATAGCTGGTTTGCCCTGGCAGAGCCATTGCCGGCATTGCCAGAGAGGCAGCTTAGACCTTTACTGAATGGTGGGCTGAAGGATGTGCAGTCTAGCCCTTTACGAGTTGATCTGGAGTCTGAAGATCCGGCGCGCACTCTTACGCTGCAAATGATGGCCCCCATCTTTGATGAAAAAACGAATGTGCTACATGGCGCCGTTGTCATCACCATTGATATTGGTTTTTTGGTACGACGTAACGTGAATACATTCTGGGCACTGGATGAGGGTAACTACCTGCAGTTACCGGATATGCCCCAGCGTAAAAATACTGCCTTTATTGATTTTCCAGGCCTGGAGCAGGACTTTAAGCGAAATCGTATTGTTCTTTGGGAGGGTGATAAACAGCGAATGATCTGGGTACCGATGTTGGCCACTGAATCTGGTGCACCTCTGTGGGTTGGACGTGCAGTAAATATGGCGCCTTTGCTTGAGTTTCAATCGGAGATTGTTAAGCGTGTCTTGGCCATTATATTGGGCCTGGTTGTGTTGCTCCTGTTTTCGGCACGTCTGTTGGCCAACCGTGCAGAGCATATCGGTAGTGAGCTTATTGGTGGTATTCAAAAAACGCTGGAGGCGGATGAGCCTGTAGAGTTTGAGTGGACTGATAATAAGGAGCTTCGTCAATTGTCTGTAGACCTGACCAAGCTATCTCAGAGGCATGCCAGTCAGTCGCGTAACCTGCGTGAACACACGAGAGAGCTTGAGGCCAGTAACCGTTATAAATCTGAATTCCTGGCAAATGTAAGTCATGAATTGCGTACACCATTAAACTCCATTTTGTTGTTGTCAAAACTGCTTTCGGCCAAAGATGCCGGTTTAAGCCAGGAACAGAATGAGCAGGCCACAGTGATTCATAAGGCCTCGAATGATTTAAAGGCCTTGATCGATAACATTCTTGATCTGTCAAAGATCGAGGCAAGACAGCTAGATGTACATTGTGAACGTATTGAGATTAGTGAATTACTTAATGATGTGCGCGAGTTATTACAGCCACAGTTCAAACAAAAACAACTTTCCTTTGTGGTAAAGCAGGATGAAGAGGCGCCGCTAACGATTGAAAGTGATGCCAATAAAATTCGCCAGGTTTTGAAAAACTTTCTCGCTAACGCACTTAAATTTACTCAGCAGGGAGAGGTACGTTTAGAGGCTGTTGAGGCATCCGCGCCTTATGCAATAGAAATCAAGGTTATTGATAGTGGGATTGGTATTGCGGAGGAAAAACAGACGAAAATCTTTGAAGCCTTTCAGCAGGCCGATGGATCGACCAGCCGTCGTTATGGTGGTACAGGGCTGGGCTTGACCATTAGTCGTCAGATTGCACAGATACTGGGTGGTGAAATTCGATTACGTAGCAAGCTGGGTGAAGGCGCTGTATTCAGTATTCTTCTGCCAGCGCTGTGTACTGGGGATGAAAGTAAGGCGTTGCCTGATATTGCGGTAATGGAGGCACCGATTGCGGAAGCTCTGCCT
>Ga0316204_10006893_pt1 | contig 17064 bp, 13 predicted proteins | sample 6monrhotite_MG_2_FD_205661 | JGI IMG/M metagenome (GOLD analysis project Ga0316204, IMG submission 205661) | Microbial mat bacterial communities from mineral coupon in-situ incubated in ocean water Damariscotta River, Maine, United States -... | ecosystem: Environmental > Aquatic > Marine >... | reverse complement strand
CGAACTTTTGGCCCAACTCACCCCTTCTGCCGTCCCAGGTAAAACACCGGCACGCCGACGGCCAATAGCACCGCGCCCCAGGCGAGGACTTCGAGGCCCGAGCCCAGTATCGCGAACACCGAGTAGAGCGCGGCAATTACGGCGATGGCGGCCCAGCCTCTGGCCGAGCGCCAGGAGTGTTTGAATTCCGCCAGCGCACTGATCAGCATGGGGATGAGGGTGGTGAGCGTGCTCATCATCAACAGGAAAGTGAAGGCTCCGACCAAACCGCGCGAGAAATTCAGCATCAACAATATGGACGAGACCGAGGTGGCGAGGATGAGCGCCCAGTAGGGCGCATGGCCCCTGTTTCTTGTGGCGAGGAATTTCGGCGCGAGCCGGTCCAGCGCGACGGCCAACGGCATCTGGCCCGAGGTGAAGATATTGCCGTTGAGAGACCCGGCCGTCGAGACCAGTGCGCCGAGCGCCACAACAGGCGGGCCCCATGTGCCGAGCACGCGGGCGGCATCGGAAAAGGGTGAGTTGGAGGTGGCGAGTTGATCCGCCGGGACCAGCATCATCACCGCCGCAGTGGAGCCGATATAGATCAGCGCGACCGTGACCACGCCGGTAAAAATCGCGCGCGGCATGGTCTTTTGCGGATTGGCGACTTCGCCCGCCGGGATGACGCCGGCCTCCATGCCGGCAAAAGCCCACATCGTCAGCAGCGCCGTGGTGGCGAGTATGGCGAGCGGATGGCCGCCGGTTGGATTGATTTCCGGCAGATTGGCCGCCGAGCCGAAGGCCAGCCCGGCGCCGATGATGAGGAGGAGCGGGATAAGTTTGAGGAAGGTCATGACAAGCTGGAGGAGACCAGCCTCTCTGACGCCGCGAATAGAGATCAGGGTGAGGGTCCACATCAGGGCGAGCGCAATGGCGGCCTGCGCCACCGGCATGTCATTGAGCTGCGGAAAGAAGACACCGAGATAGCCGACAAAGGCCAATGCGACCGTCGGCGTGGCGATCCAGACCGAGGCCCAATATCCCCAGGCTATGAGAAAGCCCGGAAGGTCGCCGAATGCATCATGGGCATAGGCATAAGGCCCGCCGGAGCGGGTGGTGCGCCCGGCGAGGCGCGCCAGAACGAGCGCCAGCAGGATGGACGAGCCGCCGGTTAACAGCCATCCGCCAAAGCTCATCAATCCATAGGGGGCGAGTACGGTCGGCAGGAGGAATATCCCTGAGCCGATCATCACTCCGACAGTGAGGGACCAGCAGCCCCAGAAGCCGAGGGGCTTTTTCTCGGAAATCGTTGTGCCATCCCGCGGTGTGACGTTGCTCATTTAATCCTGAGTTTCTGCCGCGGCATAAGCGCGACGCAAGAGATTCTGGAAATGCCAGACCGCTGATTCCTGTGCGGGCGAAAGCCGCCCCGGCGTATAGGCGCCCGAGGCCAGTCCTTTCTGGACGCGCTCGCAAATCATGCGGTCTTCGTCCTGTACTTCTTCTGAGAAGGCATCATCGCGATCGGCCTTGGCCTCTTCGCCGGGGCGGTAATAATAGGAAAACTCCACCAGACATTTATTGTCTGACACGGCGACCACGCGATTGGTTTGGACCCGTCCCGGCAGAATGTTCAGCATGGTGTTGGGATAGAGAAAAACATAGCGAGCCTCGCCCGTACCGTAGAGGTCCGGGTCGGTCATGGGCGAACTTTGCACCGAGGCCCAGTGCGTTAAATCGATGTCGTAAACGTCATATTCGATGAGCGCGTTCAGGCCCGCATGTACGACGGGCACGTGATACCCCTCGAGATAATTGTCGATATAGGTTTTCCAATTGGCATCGACTTCGTAAATTCGGGTGTGGTGATAGACCATGCCTTCCACCGCTGAGGGCGGGGCGACGCGATTCAGATCGGCCTTGATGTCGTCGAAATCAGGGCCAGAGCCCGATCGGGCAAAGATCATGTTCTGCCAGACCGCTACGTCGATGGGCGGCAGGGATATTTTCGACGGATCGAAACCTTCTGCCTGATCCATTTGAGGCGTGACCTTCAACTGGCCGTCGAGATCATAGATCCAGCCATGATAGGCACAGCGCAGGCGTTTTGCGCCTTTGCCATCGCACAGCGCAATCGGTCCGGCGCGATGTCGACACACATTGTAGAAGCCTTTGAGCTCGCCTTGCGCATTGCGCACGATGAGGACGGGTTTACTGCCGATCTCGCGGACGATGTGGTCGCCGGAATTCGCGACCAGAGCGGCCGGGCCGATCAACTGCCATCCGGAGGCCAGAATATTGGCTTGATCAAAGCGATGCCATTGATCACCCAGATAATATTCCGGCGAGAGCGCACGCGCGTCTTCCAGCCGTGTCGGTGTCTCTGCCATGAGCGTCGCCCCTTCTCCCCGCCGCAAAGCGTAGGCTAAGCTGGATCGCAACGCCAACAGAATTCGAATGCGCCGGATGGAGCCGCCCATGACACATGACCAACTCTCCCAAGCCGATCAGGATGCGCTGGATGCCGCCGCCTTCCGGAGACTGATCGCGCATCTGGATGACCGCAAAGACGTGCAGAATATCGATCTGATGATCCTCGCGGATTTCTGCCGCAACTGCCTGTCGAAATGGTATCGCGCGGCGGGTGAAGATCGCGGTCTCGACATTTCCGACGCCGAGGCCCGCGAGCGCGTTTACGGCATGGCGTATGAAGACTGGAAGGCGAAATTCCAGACCCCGGCCAGTGCCGAGCAGAAAGCAGCTTTCGAAGCGCGGCGTCCCGGATAGGTCGGACCATGCGTCGCACCTAAGTCGCTTGCAGCGCCAAGGGGATTGATTACCCTTAAAAAAATTCAGGACATTGGACATTTTAGGAAAAGCGACTGCGGTCGCGAGTGGGGACAATCATGGCAGACAAGAAATCCGGTGACGGCACGAACATTCCGGGCGTCGAAAAGTCGGAAGATGGCCGTCACAGCCTGGCGGAAATGCGTCATGATCCAGAGGCGGTCCGCAAGGCGTTCGAAACGGGTGCCTATCCCTACAAGACCAAAATGAAACGCGCCGCCTATGAAACCCATAAGGCCGAGCTTCAGGTCGAGCTTTTGAAGGTCCAGAATTGGGCTCAGGAAACCGGCGAGCGAATTGTTCTGATCTTTGAAGGCCGCGATGCGGCGGGCAAGGGCGGAACGATCAAGCGCTTCATGGAGCATTTGAACCCGCGCGGTGCACGCGTTGTGGCGTTGGCCAAACCGTCCGAACGCGAGAAAACGCAATGGTTTTTCCAGCGTTATATCGAGCATCTGCCATCCGCCGGGGAAATGGTTCTGTTTGACCGGTCCTGGTATAACCGGGCTGGCGTCGAGCGCGTGATGGGTTTTTGCTCGCCCAATGATTATCTCGAATTTATGCGCGAATGTCCGGAGCTGGAGCGGATGTATGTGCGCAGCGGAATTCGGCTATTCAAATACTATTTTTCAGTCACCAAAGAAGAACAACATCGCCGCTTTTCCGAACGCGCGACAGATCCCCTGAAGCGCTGGAAGTTGTCTCCCGTGGATAAGGCCTCGATGGACAAATGGGATGATTATACCGAGGCCAAGGAAGCGATGTTCTTCTACACGGACACCGCTGATGCGCCGTGGACGATCATCAAGTCAGACGACAAAAAACGCGCGCGTTTGAATTGCCTCGCCCACTTTCTGTCTGCGCTGGATTATCCGGGCAAGGATCACTCCGTAGTGCGCGGTCCCGACCCGTTGATCGCAGGCAATTCCAACCACGTCATCGGTCGGTCCGAGCATATTCTCGGACGCAGCCTTCACCCGGATCATCGACGCGGCAATGGTGGCTGACGCCTAGCCCTCAAACTTATCCAGGAAATGGCGACGATTATTATGAGCTGACCGGCGGGGGCGATGTCTCTGCATCCTGCTCTGGCGAATTGGCGTCCATTTCAGTGGCAGCATCGGTCGCGGCTTCTCCGCTATAGATCATCTCATCCACCGTGCCGCGAAAGGGCATGACGAAATAGGATCGGCCGACATGGTGCCACCATTTCTGTACTCGCGGCTTCGAACAATAGGCCCGGGCGGTGATCAACATGCGATCATACATAATCTGGTCGCACAGACCTTCACGATAGAGCATGGCGACGATCTCGATTCCTGTGAACAGGGTCACCATGCGGACGCCAAAACGTTGTTTCTCGGCTTGTGATAACGGCAGATCTGTCTCAAGGGCGCGCGACATCAAGTCAGCGCTTTCGCTGGTTGCATACCAGGAATCCTGAAATTCCAGCACTTTCAGGCCTGCCGACTGGCTCATCTCGGCGCGAGCCAGCGTATTGGCGTTTTCGGCCTGCTGACGCCCGTGACGCACTTGGATGCCGACAAAGACCAGCGATGCCAAAATCGCAATCACCGAGATTGTCTGGCCGATATAATAAATGGCTTCCAGTGTCATCGTTCCTGCTCCCCGAACCGCGGGCATAGTGGCATACGATTTGAGATTGTCATGTCTTTCGCGCGCGACCGCGACGCCCGCGTACAAAAACGCCCCGGCGTTTTCACCGGGGCGCTTGTCATTCAGTCGTCAATGATCTCACCGCCTAGTCCTCGAACATATCCGCAAAGCGGCGGCGCGGGCGGTTTTCCCAGCTGCGGCGGTGATAGACGTCGGAGACCATGACCGGAGCGACGGTGGTGGCTTCGGCGAAGACCATTTGTTCCAGCGCGGTATCAACCTTGCCCCATGAGCAGGCCTCTTTCAGCGTCGAGGAGGAGCAGGCGCCATCGCGCACATCGGCGACGGTGATCTGTACGGCATAGGCGTGCATCGGCACTTCGACGCCGAGGATTTCCGCGCAAACGACGGTGTCTTGCGCAAAGTTCTTTGGCACACCACCGCCGACCATGAAGAGGCCGGTCTTGCCGGCCTTGATCTTGATGTCGGTCAGTTCGCGGAAATCGGCGACGCTATCGATGGAGAGATAAGGCTTGTTTTCCTTCATCCGCTCGACCTGGTGTTTCACGAGGCCAAAACCGGCGGAGCAATCAGAAAAGGCCGGGCAGAAGATCGGCACGCCGTGCTCATAACAATCCTGAACCAGCGAGCCTTCCTTTTTGGCATTGCCATCGGCCAGCCATTTGCCCATCGCCTTGATATAGGAGCGCGAGGAGCGCGGGCCGGGTTCGAGTAGATTGGCGATTTCAAGCGTCGCGGCATCGCAGGCCTGCAACTCTTCCTCGTCGATATAGGTGTCGTAGATGCGGTCGATATAAAGATCGCGCAAGATGCGATCATCGGGAATTTCCCGCGCCTGATAATGCTTGAAACCGAGCGCTTCGAAGAAATCCATGTCGACAATGGCGGCACCGGTCGAGACGATGGCATCGACCATGTTATGGCGCACCATATCGCGCCAGACATGCATGCAACCGCCCGCCGAGGTGGAACCCGCGAGGGTCAGTATCACCGAGCAATCAGGATCGGCGACCGCAGACTGAAGAATGCGCGCTGCGCGAGCAGCATCGCGGGAGGTGAAGGACATCTTCTCCCAGGCGTCGATCATGGGACGACCATCGAAAGCTGTGATGTCGATGTGTTCGACCGGCGAAGATAGAAGCTCTGCCTTCTGGTTTGATTTTTCAGTCATGGACAACTCTCGTGTTAGCGACGGCGCATCCGCTCACGGCGGCGTTTTGTGCGCGGAAAGGCGACGATGTCTGCGCCCTCGGATTTGCGTTTGGCCTGACGGGATACATACAGGCTTTCCCATGGAAAATCACGGACGAGGGAATACGTATATTCGCCAAAACCATTGAATTGGGTGGCCATGGCTTCACCATACGCGCCCAGCATGCCAATTTCGATGACATCACCTTCGCGAATATCCGCCGGCAAATCATAAGGCCCCGGCATGGAGTCGATGGAATCGCAGGTCGGGCCGAACAGGCGGAAAGGCGACACTTCGCCGGTGACTTCACCGCTTTCACGGAAGACGCGCATGGGGAAGGGCCATTTGGTATGGGTCGCATCAAAGAGGCCGCCATAAGCGCCATCATTGAGATAAAGCGCATCGCCCTTGCGAAGCTCGACGCGGGTCAGAAGCGATGAGGCTTCGGCCACCAATGCGCGGCCGGGCTCACACCAGAGGTCGGCATTTTCAAGGACCATCATGTCCTCGAAGGCGTCCTCAATGGCGTCGATATAATCATGCAATGGCGGTGGGGTCAGGCCGGGATAGACGGACGGAAAGCCACCCCCCACATCGACGATGTCGATCGTCACACCGGCGCGAGCAATCAGCCGGCTGGTTTCCAGCATGGCGGCGCGATAGGCGCCCGGGTCCATGCATTGGCTGCCAACGTGAAAACTGACGCCGAGTTCGTTGGCGACGTGGCGGGATTTTTCGATGAGAGCGGGCGCATCAAATGTGCTGGCGCCGAACTTCCCGGCCAACGGCAGAACGGCTCCGGCATTGGATACGCCCAGACGAACGATTAAAGTCAGATCGTCGGCATTGTCGGTCGAATCCAGGATTTTCGCGAGCTCGTCTTCGCAATCGAGCGCGAAAATTCTTACGCCGTAATCGAAATAGGCAGTGCGGATGGCGTGGCGGCTTTTCACCGGATGCAGAAAGGCCATCGTGGCCTCCGGGCAGCGTTCGGCGATCAACTTCACCTCATTGAGAGACGCAACATCGAACCAGCGTTGTCCGGACGCGTAGAGGCCGTCAATCGCCCATGGCGACGGGTTGGCTTTCACCGCATACAGAACTTCACCACTAAAATGATCCTGGAACCAGCGAACCGCTACGGACAGTCGATCCTGACGAACACAAAAGTTCGGGACCTCGACGGGCCGGGTGCGGACCAGGTCCAGGGGCGTATTGAACGAGTCCAACGCACGAAACCCCCTGATGGCTATTAACCCAATCCGGCATCGTTACCTCCGCCGGGAAGACGCATCTATTTCCTAAATTTCCGCCTGTAAAGCGGAAAGTGGCATATCCGCGATGCAACGTATTTTAATGGGGCTCGACGCGCCGGTTCCAAAGCGCGGATTAGACGGACTCTGCCGGGTGGTGCAGCGCGGATTTCTCGGCTAATGATTTTGGTCAGTGCCGGGAGACTGTAGACAGGTGAGGGGATTTCACCAAACTGTCACGCATGACCGGCAAGTGGAAATGAACCACAAGCAGGGGCTCTGCCTTCATGTCTGAAACGGGACCGGCATTTCTGGCCGAAAACATCAACGTGACCTTTGGAACGACGCAAGCGCTGAAAGGCGTGTCTCTGACGGTTGAAAAGGGCGAGATGGTCGCTTTGATCGGGCCGTCGGGCTCAGGTAAATCAACCCTTCTTCGCGTTGGTTCCGGCCTGCAGCTCGCTGATTCCACATCGGGCGTGGCGCGACTCTTTGGTGATCGTGTCCAGGAAGCGGGAAAGCTGTCGCGCGGTGTCAGGCGCGCGCGGGCTCGGGTCGGGTTTATTTTCCAACAATTTAATCTGGTGAAACGGATCAGCCTCTATTCAAACGTTCTGCTGGGCGCGCTGGGCCGTATGCCGGAATGGAAGGGCGTGCTCGGTCGCTTTTCTTCTGCCGACCGCAAAAAGACGATGGATTCTCTGGAGCGCGTCGGGATTGCGCAATATGCGGGCAACCGCGCCGCCAATTTGTCCGGCGGTCAACAACAGCGCGGGGCCATTGCGCGCGCCATGGTGCAGGGCGCTGAAGCGATTTTCGCTGACGAACCGATTGCCTCGCTGGATCCTGTTTCCGCGCGCAATGTGATGCGCCTTTTGTCTGAGTTGAACGAAGAAGACGGGATTACGGTTGTCGTTACGCTTCACCAGGTTGATTATGCGCTGAAATATTGCCGCCGTGCTGTGGCGCTGAAAGCGGGCGAAATTATCTATGACGGCCCGACAAGAGGGCTGACGCGCGAGCGATTGATCGAGATTTATGGCGATGAATATATCGACGTCATGGATGAAGAAGGAGAGCTGGCATGATCATGCGTCTTCTCGCTTCTTTTCTGACCGGTCTCGCATTGGTGGGGCTGGCATCTGCCGCGTCCGCTCAAGAGCAAGGCGATACGATTGTTTTTGGCGTTGTTGCGACCGAACAATCTGAAAACGTGCTCGCCCTTTGGGAGCCGTTTGTCGAGGATATGCGCGCGAATACTGGGTTCGATGTGCAACTCGTTTCTGCGGGTGATTACACGGGTGTGGTTGAGGCGATGCGCGCCAATCAGGTGCATATCGCTTGGTTGACGAACCGCTCCGGGTTGGAGGCATCTCGCCGCGCCAATGCCGAGGTTTTTGCGAAGTTCATCTATCCAGATGGGCAGCTGGGTTATCGCTCCATCATCATTGTACCGGCGAACAGCCCCCTGCAGAATATCGATGATTTACTGGTCTGCGATGGCAGTGTCGATTTCGGTTATGGGGATCCACTTTCGACATCGGGTACTCTGGTGCCGAATGCCTATATTTTCTCGCCGCGCGGAATCGATACGCAGCAATGCTTCAATCAAGTCACGCGCGCCAGTCATGAAGCAAACCTTCTGACGGTAGCCAATGAACAATTGGATGCGGCCACCAATAATACGACGAATATCGAGCGCCTGTCGCGAACCCGTCCAGAAGTGATCGAAGATATCCGGATCATCTGGCGCTCGCCTTTGATCCAGACCGATCCGATTATGTGGCGCACCGACCTGTCTGCTGAAGCCCGGTCGCGCATCCAAGAATTCTTCTTAACCTATGGCTGGCGCGGCGATGCGGACCAACGTGCCCGCGAACAGGGCATTCTTCGCGAGCTAGAAATGGGCGGGTTTCTGCCCGCGACGAATGATCATTTCCTACCGATTCAGCGCCTTGAGCTGATTGACCGTCGTGGCTCTACGCTCTCGGAAATTTCGGCTGTGGAATCGGATGCTTCGCTCAATGAAGTCTTACGCGAAGAACGCCTGACCGAATTGAACACCACATTCGCGGAGATTGAGACTGACCTTGCTGAAGTTGCCTTGCAGGAAAGGGAAATCGCTACACAACAAGTCTCTCTTGAGATTGCGGCCGCACGGGTGCGGATGTTGGCTGATCCTGAAAGCACACGCGACGAAGTCAGCGATCTTGTCGATACTTTCCTGCGGGATACGGGCGCACCACCACCCCAAACGCTGCAACAAATCGGTGGGCGACGGGATGCCGGTGATCCGACCCTGTTCCGCGCGGGTGTTGGTTTGCTGGCAGGCCTGCTTGTCTTTGGACTTGTCTTTTTTGTGTCTCGACCGCCGCAATATGCCCCGGCGCGATTGTTAACCGACCGGCTGATTGACGCGATCATCTGGGGAGGATTTTTCGGCCTTCTGATCTGGAGCTTCTGGCCCGCCGAAGTCTATAAATTCCCGCTTCTGAGCGCCAATTCCGACCGAATGGGCGAATACATGGCGGGCTTTGCGCGGCCTGATTTCACCGAATGGCGTAATTATATGGAGCAGATTCTGGTCACCATCCAGATTGCGCTCTGGGGCACGTTCTTCGCGGTTGTGCTGGCGATCCCGCTGGGTCTGCTGGGCGCATCCAATATAGCGCCTTTCTGGATACGGCGTCCGGTGCGCCTTGTCATGGACGGCCTTCGGGCGATCAACGAATTGGTCGTTGCGGCGGTCTTTGTCGCGGCTGTTGGTCTGGGGCCTTTTGCGGGCGTGCTTGCTCTGGCTTTCCATACTGCAGGTGTGCTCGGCAAGCTCTTCTCAGAAGCTGTGGAATCCATTGATGAAGGCCCGGTTGAAGGCGTTCGCGCCACGGGTGCTGGACCGATGAATGAAGTGACCTGGGCGGTCGTGCCGCAAGTCATTCCGCTTTGGGCGTCCTATGCTCTCTATCGGTTTGAATCGAATACGCGCTCGGCCACGATTCTTGGCCTCATTGGTGCTGGTGGTATCGGTCAGGTCTTGATCGAAAACATCCGGTCTTTCGAGTACGGAAAGACAGCGGTCATCATCGGCATCATTATTATCGCGGTAACGCTGGTTGATATGTTGTCTCAAATTCTGCGCAAACGCCTGATGTAGTCCGCTGCCCCGTCACGGAAGTGTCGCATTGCCGTTACCAAAGTGTCGCGTCAGCGTTATGAAACCGTCGCCGACACTCTTTAAGCGCTGCCTCAACCTGACGGGTGATCAGGTGATGGCAACGCTTTTACAGGACAATGGCAATGAAAAAATTATTGGCGGGTAGCGCGATCGCATTGGCGCTTGCAGGCGGCGCATACGCAGATGGCCCGGTGTTTCACGCGGCTCCCGAATGGGAAGACCCGGATACCGGCAATTCGTTCAAACTGCGCGGGCGGCTCTTTTTTGATGCAGCATTTGCCAGCGTTGATACGACGGGGCGCAATGAAAGCTACACAGCCACCGAGATGCGTACGGGTCGCATTGGCGTCGAGGGAAGCTGGTTTGGATTTGAATACAAGGCCGAGTTCGATTTTTCCGATGACAGCGTGTCCGCAAAGGACGTTTACGTCGAATGGGATGGGGGCGACTTCTCGTTGATCATCGGCAATCAGAAAACACCGAATTCCCTCGAGGAAATGTCGTCCAGTCGTTACATCACTTTCATGGAACGTGGACAGGCAACAGATGCCTTCCGGCTTGATCGTCGTCTGGGTGTTGCAATTGTCACCGGTGGTGACAATTACTCCTTCCGCGCAGGCGTTTTTGGCGGCAACCCGAATGAAGACAATTCGGGTTCCTCAATGTCCGAATCCTGGGCAGTTGCAGGACGTTTCACGTTTGCACCGATCAATACCGACACTCAAATTCTTCATCTTGGTGCCAGTGCGCGGGTCTATGATCGCGGCGACAATTCCGGCGCGGCCATTCGCGTGCGGTCACGCCCGAATGTTCACCTCGCCGAGCGTCTGGTCGATGTGAATACAGGCGCTGGACAGTCGACACTCTACGGACTGGAGGCCGCCTGGATTTCCGGCCCGCTTCACATTCACGGCGAGTATATGACGGAAGACGCTGATGGTTCAGCGGATGATTTTCAGGGCTATTTCGTAAACCTCGGCTGGTTCCTGACCGGTGAACAACGCGCCTATCGGGCATCATCGGGCGCATTCCGGCGGACATCGCCAGCGAATCCCGTTAGCGAAGGTGGAAATGGTGCCTGGGAAATCGCGGGTCGCTACGATTATCTCGACACAGACAGTGGTGGCTCGCTGACAACTTACACTGCTGGCCTAAACTGGTATCCAGAAGCCTATGTCCGATTCATGCTAAATGTTGTGGTCGGCGATGTTGAGGGTACCGGCGCGCGTCTTGGTGAGGGTGATTTCACCGGCGTTCAAGCTCGCGTCCAGATCGACTGGTAGTCTCGAATTTACGCAATCAAACAAACAGGTAGACTCATGAATAAGATGATCTTTTCCACGCTTATCGGAACCAGCATTCTGGCTCTGGCCGCGTGTTCGGACTCTGGCGGCGGAACGTCCAATACTTCGGCGGCGTCAAGCGGCGGAACAGGCTCCGGCTCGCGCAATGTCGTGCGCATTGTTGGTTCCTCGACAGTCTTTCCGTTTTCGACAGCGGTTGCTGAAAGTTTCGGCGCGCGTTCGTCCTTCCCGACCCCCGTGGTCGAATCGACCGGTACGGGCGGCGGCATGCGCCTGTTTTGCGGCGGTGTGGCCGTTGATACGCCGGATCTCACCGGGGCTTCGCGCCGGATGACGCCGAGCGAATATGAGCTCTGCCAAACGAATGGCGTCCGCGATATTATTGAATTGCCCATCGGTTTTGACGGGATTGTCATTTCCAACATCTCCACCGGACCACGACTGGATATTTCCCGCGGTCAGATCTGGAGCGCACTCGCGGCACAAGTTCCTAGCGATGATTGCACCATGATCGACAATCCGTATGTGAGCTGGGTGGACATTGATGCCTCCTTGCCGAATCTTCGGATCGAAGTTTTCGGTCCGCCGCCGACCTCTGGCACGCGCGATGCCTTCGTTGAGCTGGGCATGGAAGCGGGTGCTGAAGAAGTCGCGGCGGAAACCGGCTGTGATATTCCCGGTGATATGGCGGCTCGCATTCGCGAAGACGGGGCCTGGATCGATAGCGGCGAGAATGACAACGCCATCGTGCAGACGCTGGTGAACACGCCGACCGCCTATGGCGTGTTTGGCTATTCCTTCCTTGCGCAGAATGGCGACCGTATTCAGGCGGCTCGTGTGGATGGTGTGGCACCTGAATTTGACGCCATTGCATCGGGTGAATATCCGATTTCTCGCTCCATGTTCATTTACGCCAAAGTTCAGCATGTTGGCGTTGTGCCCGGCATTCAGGAATATCTGCAGGAATTTGCATCAGACGAAGCTTGGGGCGATTTTGGTTATCTGACCGATCGTGGCCTGATCCCTCTTCCAGAAGCCATGCGTATGGAAATGGTCGAGCGCGTCAATTCGCTTTCAACCATGACCGAAGCGCCTGAGCACCACTAGACCCAATCAAACCCTTCGATTTTCCGACCCTCCTGTTATGCCCCGGCTTTGTCCGGGGCATTTCGATTCTGGTACAGGGTCACCGGTTCTGCGGACCCGCTGGAGGACGATCTCGAAGGATGACGAGATGAAGTGGAGCCAGCTGGCCTCATGCTGAGGTGTCTTCCCGAAGGAAAGCCTCGAAGCACGCACTGCACTGAAGGCCTCCTTCGAGGCTCACGCCGTTCGCACCTCAGGATGAGGTGGGGTGGGGTTGTGTTTCGCGTCTCGGCCGTCCGGCAGTGAGCCAGTAGGCATATCCACCAGTAGCGCCCGCGATGGCATTCACAAAAACCATCAATGCAAATGAATGCAACGCATCGTCTGAACCCAACAAGTTTTGCGGCGCCGGTGTTGGAAAGAACAATAGGATTGTGGGGATTAATCCGGCTAATGCGCCAATAATTGCATCGAGCGCTCTCCTGCGCAGAGCTATTTTCCGGGAGGCCAACAACAAGGGAACAAAGACAATCAAACCAAATATTGATGTCGTGGTCAGATAGATAGAAAACCCGAAAACAATCTCTGTCAGGACAACCTCGATCGCGCCATGGCTGAACAATGAATAAACAGCCCAAAGCAAAACTGCCGTGACGCTAGCAACGATCACGAACGTCGCGAATGCGATCATACTGCGTATCGGCCGCACAGTTCCTGCTTTCCAGATGGCTTCCGCTCCAATCTATGGGGCAGCACTAACAATGACACCATGCGTCCCGACGCCTCAGCCTAAAAAAGCGGTTTGCGCTCTTTCCGACCCAGACGACGGAGGCGTTTCCAGAAACGGCGACCTTCCGGCTTGGGTTGCGGTTTGAGGTTTTTCACAAACTCTTCCGCGCAGGATTTCCACGAAAAGCCTTCCGCATATTCGCGGCAACGTTCGCGCTTCATTGTCAGCGCTTCAAGGCAGGCTTCCTGAAGGTCTTCGGACACCGCGCCTGCACCCGTTCCCGGGATCAGATCGATGGGCCCCGGAGCCGGGAAGGCGGCAACCGGTGTACCGCACGCCATGGATTCGAGAATCACCAGTCCGAATGTGTCGGTCAGACTTGGGAATACAAAGACATCGGCATCGGCAAAATAGCGCGCCAATTCGTCGCCATATTGAGGACCGAGGAATTGAATGTCGGGATATTCCTTGCGGAGCTCATCGAGCTGCGGGCCCGGGCCAATAACGACTTTCGTACCCGGCAATTCGCAATCGAGGAAAGCTTCGATGTTTTTTTCCACCGAGACGCGGCCGACATAGACAAAGATCGGGCCTTCCAGATCCTTGAAGACTCCGCCATCAATGCCGCGTTTATCCGGGTTGAATAGCACGGTATCCACGCCGCGCGCCCACGGCGTGATGTTGGTGAAGCCCCGTTCTGCGAGATCGTCGCGCATGGACGGCGTTGCCACCATCAGGCGACCGCCAGAATTATGGAAGCGGCGCATGAATCCATAGACCAAGGACAATGGAATGAATGGGAAGCGCGCATTCACATATTCAGGATATTTCGTGTGATAGCTGGTGGTGAAGGGCAGTTTCCACTTTCGGCAAACGGCACGTGCCGCCATGCCCAGCGGGCCTTCGGTTGATATGTGGATCGCTTCCGGCTCGAATTCCTTGAACCGTCGTTCGATATCCTTGCGGGCCCCAAAGGCCAGCCTGATTTCCGGATAGGTCGGCATCGGAAAGGTTTTATAGCCCAGCCCGGGATGGATCACTTCCACCTCATGGCCCATTTCGCGGCACTCTTCTGTTGTGCGCGTCAGGGTTCGGACAACGCCATTTACCTGCGGTTCCCATGCGTCGGTCACCAGCATGATGCGCTTGGGTTTGTCCTCGAAGCCGACCTCGATGTCCTCGTCCGGCTCTATATCGTTTAGATCTTCACTCATACCGATCTCCATAAACCATATTTAGCACATGGCGAAGACTCGTTTCAGCCTCTTGCCAGCGAGCGACTTGCATGATCAATGGGCCGCGTTTGTGGTCTGGCCGCCGCGGAGATTTGCCATGCCTGATACTGCCCCGAACCGTCTCGACTGGGACATGATCGACGCGATTAAATTCGCTGACGAATCCGAGGCGGCGCGTGCGCTCGCCGGACAGATCGGATTTGACGCGGACGATCGCCTGGAAGCCCGAAAACAAGCGATTGATCTTGTGGAGAGGGCGCGCGCGTCGACCAAGGTCGCCGGACTGATGGAATCCTTCCTTCAAGAGTTTGGTCTCTCTAACAATGAGGGGCTGGCTCTGATGTGTCTGGCAGAGGCGCTCCTGCGTGTGCCGGATGCTGAAACCGTCGACAAGCTGATTGCCGAGCGCATCAGTTCGGGAGAATGGGGCGGCCATGTTGGCAAATCCGGTCACTGGCTGGTCAATGCGTCTACGCTAGGATTGATGCTGACCGGATCGGTTGTCGGGGTTGATCGCGAAGCCAAGAAAAACCCCGGCGTCTATATGAAGCGCATGACGCAGCGCTTGGGTGAGCCGGTGATCCGCGCCGCGACCATGCAGGCGATGAGAATTCTCGGCGAGCAATTTGTGCTGGGCCGCAATATCAAAGAAGCCATCAAACGCGGTCATAAGACGACAGGCAGCTTGCACTCCTTCGATATGCTGGGTGAAGGCGCTCGCACGCATGCAGATGCGGCGCGCTACCATTCGCGTTATCTTGAGGCGATTGCGGCGGTTGGAAAATCGCGTGGTGATGGACCGATCGAGCTTGTTGACGGGGTCTCCGTCAAGCTCTCGGCTCTGCATCCCCGCTATCATGCGGTAAAAGAAAGCTCGGTCTTTGAAGAGCTATATCCGATGGTTCTGGAACAGGCGGAAGCCGCCAAAGCGGTCAATATCGGGCTGTGTCTGGATGCTGAGGAATCGGACCGGCTGGTGATTTCTCTGAAAATTCTGGAGCGATTGTCTCGCGAACCCTCTCTGGCCGATTGGAACGGGCTCGGTCTGGCGATACAGGCGTATCAAAAGCGCTGTGCCTCGGTCATCGAAATGATTATCGCGCTGGGCCGCGAAACCGGACGCCGTTTCCTCGTGCGTCTTGTGAAGGGCGCCTATTGGGACACCGAGATCAAATTCTCTCAGCAAATGGGCTGGCCGGATTTTCCGGTCTGGTCGACCAAACCCGCAACCGACCTCAACTATCTGGCGTGCGCGAAGTTGATGCTGACCGCGCCGGAAGCAATCTATGCGCAATTTGCAACGCATAACGCTTTCACCTTGTGTGCCGTGCGTTTGCTCGCGCAGAAGGCGGGTGTGGAGCAATACGAATTCCAACGCCTGCATGGCATGGGCGAGCCGCTCTATAAGGCTGCGCAAGATGCTTATGGTGGCCATCCTGTACGTATTTATGCCCCCGTGGGCAGCCATGAAGATCTTCTGCCCTACCTCGTGCGAAGATTGCTGGAGAATGGCGCAAATACCTCTTTCGTGCACTCCTTCCTCGACAAGGATGTACCGGCGGAAGACGTGGCTAGTGGGCCGTTTGATCAAGCCGACATTATTGATCGGCATCCCTTTATTCCGACGCCTCCACGCCTTTACGGCGAGAGCCGGAGTAATTCGGCGGGTGTTGATCTGAGCCAGGTTTCGGTGCGCGACCGTCTCGGCAAAGTGCAGGCAGAGCTGGATGCGCAATTGCCACTGGCCGCAGGCCCGATTGTCCTCGGCAAGATGTATGAAACCGAGCCATTTAATCATGCGAGCCCGATCAACCAACACGACATTGTTTCCATAATTAGCAATGCCGATGACGAGATGATCGAGACGGCTTTTGAAGCAGCCCATGATGCGCATCGTCGATGGGATAAAATGGGCGGCCCAAAACGCGGCGAAATCCTGCGTGCTATGGGCGACGCCCTCGAGGCCGATACTGACCGTCTGATTGCGATCATGGCCCGTGAGGGCGGCAAGACACTGGCCGATGGTGTGGCGGAAGTGCGAGAAGCGGTCGATTTCTGCCGCTATTACGCCAATGAAGCCGAGACAAAATTTGCTGGCCCTGTGCGTCTGCCGGGACCTGCCGGTGAGACGAATCATCTTGAATTGCGTGGACGCGGTGTTTTTGTCTGCATCAGCCCCTGGAATTTCCCATTGGCGATTTTCACGGGGCAATTGGCGGCAGCGTTGGCAGCCGGTAATGCCGTTGTGGCCAAGCCGGCAGAACAAACGCCGCTTATTGCGTGTGAGGCCGTCAAGCTTTTCCAAAAAGCGGGTCTGCCCAAAGACGTGGTTCATCTGATTACAGGGGATGGGCGCGCCGGAGCGGCATTGGTCAATGATCCACGCACGGGCGGTGTCTGCTTTACCGGCTCCACGGAAGTGGCGCGAATCATCAATAAATCGCTTTCGGAAAAAGACGGCCCCATCGTTCCCTTCATTGCCGAGACCGGGGGCCTTAACGGCATGTTCGTCGACACGTCAGCGCTCAAAGAGCAAGTGGTCGATGATGCGATTATCTCAGCGTTCGGATCTGCTGGTCAGCGTTGCTCGGCGTTGCGGCTACTCTTCCTGCCGGAGGATAC
>Ga0316204_10006892_pt1 | contig 17070 bp, 12 predicted proteins | sample 6monrhotite_MG_2_FD_205661 | JGI IMG/M metagenome (GOLD analysis project Ga0316204, IMG submission 205661) | Microbial mat bacterial communities from mineral coupon in-situ incubated in ocean water Damariscotta River, Maine, United States -... | ecosystem: Environmental > Aquatic > Marine >... | reverse complement strand
CAGAACGCACTCCCAACGAACAGTAAACGACAATGAGTTTGTTTTTTTCTTTTATTTTTTCCGAAGTTATTGACGAAGAAAAGTTGGAATAACCCACAAGGGTGGCTGAAGGTATTTTGCTTACATCATACTCCTTTTGTTCGCGAGAATCTAAAACAATCACTTCACCTTTTAGCTGAAGGGTCCGAAGTTCGTCAACCGATATATATGGAATGGTTTCGTTATTGTATTTCTGCAGCACGCTTTCTACCGACATCTGCGCAGTGGCAGGAATGGCAACAAAACAAAGTAATAAAACAACCGCTAATCTCATGCTAATACTATTTATGCGACAACCCCTTGGCAACTGCTTCCGGCACCTGCCGTGCAGCCATAACAATGTTGTGAAATGATAATATTCCGATTGTTTAGAAGGTCTTCATTATATTCTGAAATGTGCTTTACTTTGCTAGCTACTTTTAAGCCTAGCATCTGATTGAAATCGCAATCGTACAACCACCCGTCCCAACTAATTGAAATGGTATTGGTGCACATTACATTCTCAACGGCAGCAGGGTTATAGGCATCTACTAATTGATACATATAATCTTCATAATTTTCAGAAGCAATGAGATAGTCCAAGAATCGTGAAACGGGGAGATTGGTTATGGCAAAAAGATTATGGAACTGTATCCCGAAGTCCTCCATAAGCGCTTTTTTAAAATCGCTTTCCATACTGGCTTGATCTCCTGGTAAAAAAGCACCGCTAGGATTATATACCAGATCTAGCTTAAGATCGCTATCTGGCATGCCGTAACCAACGGCGTTTAATTCCTGAAGGGCTTTTATTGATTTGTCAAAAACACCATCACCTCGCTGTTTATCTGTTTTTCCACGAGTCCAGTGAGGCATTGAACTAACCACATGGACATTGTGTTTTTTAAAGAACTCGGGTAGATCGTAATACTTTTTGTTAGCACGAATAATAGTTAGATTACTTCGTACAATAAAATCTTTGATACCTGCCTTGCTGGCTTCTTCCACGAACCATCTAAAATCTGGATTCATTTCTGGAGCACCTCCAGTAAGATCCAAGGTATGTGCTTCTGTCTTACGAATTACTTCAAGGCACTGCATCATTGTTTCACGAGTCATAATCTCCTTTCGGTCGGGACCGGCATCTACATGACAGTGTTCACACACTTGATTGCACATATACCCCACATTTATTTGTAGGATTTCGAGCTTTTTAGGACGAAGCGGAAACTGATGGGTTTCTTTTATTTTATTGGCGAAGGTAGGGAGCTCACCATTTTTAAAAATACCATTTGATAAAATCTCCAACTGCCTGTTGGCATTGGCCAACTCATCATTGCGTTTATGAAGGGATTGTGTTTTCTTCTTTAGGGACATATTCTTTTCGTTTAGGACATTAATACATGCTGTAAGCTATGAGTTGCTTACATGTCCAATTTATTCACTTTGTTCATCATCATTACTCCGTGTACTAAGGTCGCACCACTTTTTATGGCAGCACCCACATGGATTGCTTCCATCATTTCTTCCTTGGTAACACCTCGTTGTAAGGTGTCCTTGGTATAGGCGTCAATGCAATACGGACATTGTTCGGTATGTGAGACGGCCAAAGCGATTAACGCTTTTTCTCGAGCGGTGAGCGCGCCTTCTTCGAATACCTTTCCGTAGTAATCAAAAAATTTGGTTCCCAACTCCTCGCTCCATTCGGTTATATTTCCGAATTTTCGAAGGTCCTTGGGGTCGTAATAATTGTTTGAAGCCATAATAATTGGGTTACAAGTACAGAATTATAAGATATATTTCCTTTTTGTAAATATAGCGAAGTAGTCTGTGTATTGAAAAAAAGCTTACTTAATAAATGTTAAAAGTAATTCAGTCGAATATATACGTGATTCCTGACGTAAAACTATATTGTGAATTAGCAATACCAACGGCTGGAAATTCGTCATAGGTAAATGTATAGGTCATCTTTAAAGCAAAGTTCTTATAAAGGCCCACAATGGCCGAAGATTGACTTGAGATTCGATAATCGCTGAACGATGAAATCAAGGGTTGATAGTAGGTTGTGCTTACAACGGTAATGTGCTCTGTGGGATATAGGCTGAAAGAAAAATATGTACTTCCTCTAAAGTCCCGTTGAATAGGGGTAATGCCGTCAGCTAGTTCTTCATGTTCAAACATAATGAGTATCCCTAGATAAAATCTATATTTTTCTGAATTAGACAATTTTAAACGGGGTCCAGAACCAAACAACCCTCTAAAATCAACAAGAGACACCTTGTTGTATTGCGCCTGTCCAAAAACTTCCCAAGACATTTTTCGATGTGTTTTGTAATTATATCGAAGGTGTAAGATACCGGCATTGGTGAATTTGTCATTTTCTACTTTCTGAAATCTGAAATCATTTTTTAATAGGATAAGGTGCTTTGGCGTTTCATGCTCAACGTGTATGTCACTACCTATAGAAATAAAGTCGTTTACATTTCTTTTTAAGGCGAAATCTATACTAGCGGCGCCAGACCAGCCTGAAGTATCTGCCACTTTACGAAGGGATTCGGCGTTGAGTATTTGAGCATTGACTGAAGCGACCAGCCCTAATAGAAGTAGGGAGAGTAGAAATTTCATGAAACAATTAGTTGGTTGTTCTATAAAAATACTAAAAAACAAAAAACCCGAAACAAACGTTTCGGGTTTTAGTGTGGTACCTCCAGTAGCTTACTTTACTAAACCTCCATGTACCTGTGTACTCTTCTGCACATGTTTTATGCATATCTCTTGTTTAAAGTTATAATCGTCTCTCACATTTGATACCTATATACAATAGAGCATATTTGAGACTTATTGATTTGAGTCCTGTGTTAATTTTGGTTTTATGACTTTAAGTTCATCTTAAATTTCACAATGAGGTTTCTAAATAATTTAGAATTATGACTAACAAATAGAAATATGTCATTTATAAACTAAACAACACGTTCATACTATAATGTTCTACGTTATGTCACTTTGCTTTGGTGAAAAAGCAGAGTTCTAACCAAACTTCATTAGATTTTTATCTTATCAAAATCTTTCTTAAAAATGTAATGAAAAGCTATTTGCCCAATCCGATGATAAGAGGACAGAAGAATGTGTATGGAATGGTTTATTAGTCCATACATTTCAGATAGCATGTTCCATTTGATCTACAAACGTATTTCCAGTTAGTACAGGCTAAATGCGGTGTGTTTTTAAGTTTAAAATTTTGAATTGAATACTCTCCAAGCCCTTTATTTGCTAAAATAAGGTTGAACTCTTCAATTATTGATTCTAAGTTTTCTTTTATGTTTTCTTTGGTGTTTACATCCATAATATAATTATTAATCGCCTTCGTTTACATAAATTTCGATACTGGCTTGAATATTAGTTGAAGAATTATTTTCATCTAAAACCGTCACCATGAGTGTTATAAATTGATTCGGCACAATTATTCCTGGAGAATAAAGTGCACTAACTTTACTTTCACTATTTGAAGTATTCTTAATATTTCTAAAAGAGCCATTTACAGGTGAACCATCCGCATAGAAATCAGAAAAAATAACTTTAGTTCCGTTTGATACTTTAGCCCCATTTTCATTTAAAATAATTCCTTCTAATTCGATTTCAGATTCAAAATTATTTTGTACGCTAAATGAGCTACTTGTAATTGAAATAGATGCTGGCGTTGATTTAGAAGATTGGACATTCTCATTTTTGGTAAATTGCCCTACCTTAAACTCTATATTATGCGGTGCATTTATTGTAGTACTTTTAAGATTTATTTCAACAAATAATTCATTATCAATGTTACGTTCTGGACTAATGTCTTTAAGAGAATTACCTCCTTCTTCCGATTCAATGAAAACTCCATTATCCACTTCAACATCTAACATGACCTTGTCCTTGCTAATTTCCTTTCTAAAATAAACAGTAATAGTTGATGTGTCGCTTCCATTAGCTACAAGTTCAGTTTTAGAGAAGGTAACTCTTGAAATAATATCATCCACGACAATTTTATCAGCCTCACAGCTCATAAAGAATAAACTTGTACAATATAAAAGAGTAGTATAAAATAATTTCATATTCCGATTAATTTAGATGCAGCTTTTCCCAATGTTTCAAACAAACCGAAATCAAAAGTGAGGTTTGCATAAATAGCTGGTTCAATATTATTCTTATCAACAAATGGGTTATTATCTTTCTCTCTTAGTAATAGAAGACCAGTTCCTATTCGAATTTGATCGTCAATTCTATAATTATAACCTAATGAAGGGGAGAAACCATTATAAAAATCAGAAAACCCTCCCTCGTCAATTTTTCCAATTGTAACTCCTAAACTTATAGATGACCGAAGCCAAAATCGATCTCTACTTTTTGTTGGGATATTTCTAATTCTCTTTTTTCGATCGATGCCACCGCCAAAATGAAAATTAATTCCGACATACGGTCTAGGTATGTACCTTGTGGTTCCATCATTTTTAAAAGCTAGCATATTGATAAGACCAAAATCGGGGACAATAATTTGACCATTGGTGGTTTTGATATCGGCGCTCATAGATTCAGCACTTATGAGTACTGCAAATGAAAAATCTTTTTGTAATAAGGTTTTGAAGTCTTTGTAAAGTGCGCTAAATAACTCTCTATTTTTCTTAAGAGCTTCTCTGATGGGTAAAAAACTGTTGTCATGGAAGGTCTTCACAACTGCAAGGTTTGGTTCAATGGCAATTAATTCAGTTAATTGTTTGTCAATTTGGTTAATAATTTTCCAATTTTCATCAAGATTTCTCTTTATAGTTTTAAAATCATTTAAGTCAGTTACAACAGGAGTTTTGCCAAAGGCTCTTAAGCCAGAAACCAGTTGTGCAACTTCTAAATCACCTGTTAATTTCAAAAGCTTTGAGTGAATTTCAATGTTTAACTTATAGTCTCGAACCAAAGCTCCAACCCTCCGAATATCCTGAATCGGAATACCAGTTCCATAGGTCACTTGATTACCCGTAACCGCATTAAATTTCGCCATTATTAATGGAAATGTTCCTGCAGGACTTTTAAATACCGTCCAGTTTGTTTCGATAAACCCGATTGATACTTTTTCAGGATTTTTGTTATCTTCTCTATGAAAGTAGAATTGTTGATACGGAGTGTTTTCTAACGTTTCCAAACCTAAGATGTTTTTGTCATAAAACTTCTTTAAAGAAGCATCGTTACTACCATTGGATTTAAGTCTACAGATTTCCACAAAAAGATTCAATTCTTTCTCTGAAATCTTCTTTTTAAACATTAACTCATAAGACTCGTTTGGCTTTACAAATGGTATTAAGGCTTTATATTCCCCTTTCTTTACTTTTGTTACTTTGGTGTTAAAGGCACTTTCGATAGCATAATTTTTTTGCTCCTTGTCAAACTCCTTTTTTATTGTCGCATCCCCTGGATTTTTAGCTAACTTATCCCTTAGTTCAATATATTTATTTGATATTTTTTTATTCGATTTGTCTAGATACTTTTTACCTTTTTTCTTTCTTATTGTATAACCATTTAAACCTGACTCGAGCTCATATGTGGAGCTCATGATTTGTAAATCAATCGGAGTGTCAAATGGCAGTACCGAAGGGTTAATTGTCTTTTTATCGATATCAATTTTAATTGTTGGAATCCCGTTTTGAGAATATGAGAAGCTAACTAGTAAAAGGGTGAGAGAAGTCAGGACTTGTCTCAAATGACATATTGAAATACTATTTTTAACCATAACTTTATTATTACTCATACAGTTTAAGCCAATATTAATTATAAACACGGGTACGATAAATACCCAATATTGGGTATTTATTAAATTTGATCATAATTATGGTATAATCATGAAGAAATACTGCTACAAAAAATATTAGGGGAGACAAAATTGTTGAAACACAACCTTTAAATATACAAAATATAATTAAACGAATGTTTACATCGGACAACATCTAGGAAGTTTATTCTATTGCTGAAGGATAGAAAAAAGCCTTAAAAATGAGGTTCTTAATTTCTATTATACATAATAAAGGGCTGTAGCTATCATTTAGTAAATACGATAAGCATTTCAAGTCAACGCACCATCTGTTTTAGTGTTCAATCTTCCGCTGGATAATCAAATATTAAAAATGTACGATAATGTTCTGCTTTATGTCACTTTGCTTTGGTTAAAACGCAAAGTTCCAACCAAACTTTATTGAATTTTTTCCTTCTTAAAGGTTCTTCTAAAAATTTAAAGGAATACTTGTTTCTTGAAACGACAGTAGGAGAGTAAAAAAATATGTACGGAAAGATACTAGATTCGGAGGTTGTCTTATAACCATTTAAGTAATAGGTTGTTAATTTTTTATATATTTGAATTGTTCAACCTTGAACTATTTTCTCCCCAGTTATTATTGTATTTACGCGTAATTGCTATAGTAATTATATTATAGCAACTAAGCCTTGTAATAGAATGTAAATTATGAAAGACTATCGAATTAAGGTAAATGTAATTATTATTATAATGGCATTTTTGGGATGTATACTTTTAATATCATTATTACTTTTTATGAAATTACTTGAACCCAATGAACTAGATGAATTCATTTTAAATTATGGTTTAATAAGTTTTCCATTAGGTGTTTTCTGGTGGTTTTTTGATTCCACATTATGGAAGAAGGTCAAAATAAAATGGATGAAAAAATATTTACGAATTCCTCCAAATCTGAGTGGACGTTGGGAAGGGTTAATAGATAGATATGGAGAAAATAATCCACACAAATTTGTTTTAGAAATTAAACAAAACCTTACTTCATTGCAAATATTTACATACTCACAAAATGGGAAATCTAAGAGTATAGTTGATGATATCGTGGTAACCGATAAAATGAATGAAAGATTTAGGTTATGCTATTTGTGGAGTGGCACTGGAGGTCCCTTAAAATATCAAACTAAAAAAAGCTCTGAAGAATTCCAAGGTTATACTATACTGGATCTAATTACTAATGATAATAGTAAAAAATTAAAAGGCTATTATTTCACAAACAGACTTCCAAATCAGACTAAAGGTGAAATTGAGGTTGATTATATTTCTAACAAATTAATGAATGAATTTTAATGATTAGAACACATTTAATAAAAACTTTAGAGTCAAGAATTGAGAGAAATGTCATTCTTGCCAATTCGAAAATTAATATCAACATACCTATCGAAGGAGCGGCTAAACAAGAAGTACTTGATTTAAATTATATTCTTTCTAAGAAAAAAGAAAACCAGATAAGTTTTGGTTTAAATAATTTACAAATGCCTCATATTACAATTCTTATTGGATATTTAAGTCCCACAAAGACCAATTATAGGATATTTGAAGAAAAGTTAAGAAACTTTTGCCTTAAACTAAAAGTATTTGATGTGGAATTAGGGAACATTTATAAAAAACATCCAGATTCAAATTATGTTTTTCTCGAAATAGAAAACTCAGATAAAATATTAGAGTTGCGTTCAAAACTATATGGTGTAATGCAGAATGAGATAGAATTAGTTAAATGGGATATTTTGAATGAACCTGCGCATATTACATTGGGTTATTTTGAAAAGCCTCTCGATAATATTGATGATATTTTTCTTAGAAAAATTAATAATAAAAATTATCCTTCCAGAAGAATGAATTTGTCCCTGCCTGGAAAATACGGTACTTGTTTAGTAAATATTGGAGAATACTTGTTTAAAACAAACTAATTAATGGAAAAGTTTATTGATAAGGCTTGGAAAAGATGTTTGACAGGTAAGAAAGAGTCTAATTCTTCACATTTTTTGTATGTAATGTTCATGGGAGAAATGCTCTGCAAGGTATTTACTTCTACAATTGTTTCCTGTGTGCCAGATGATGATGATGATACGAGGTATAGTGCGGAATACTACTTAGTAAGAGCTACTGGATTAGGTAAATGGATATACTATTTGAGAGAGGTACTTGAAGGGCCAACTAGACATAAAATAGATGAAGGAAGTAGGATATTATTCGATGAACTTTCAAGCAGTTTTCTTGAAGATGATTGGAGGTATAAAGCACTCCAATCTCTTCATTCCTGTTTCACCCTAAGTGATACACACATTAAACCTTTACAACGAAAAGAAACTTTTATTACATGGTTTAATATGTTTCGAAAACTTCGAAACGAAACTAGAGCCCACGGTGCAATGTCTAGTGAAATACAGGGCAAAATTGCTCTAAATCTGGCAAGTTCAATTAAGATGATTCAATTAAACTCTATATTATTGAAAATTGAATATGTCCATGTTGAACAATACTTATCTGGATTGTATAAGGTTGATGTTTTCGGTGGGAAGACTAATAATATTCAAGCCTTTTTGGAAAACCAGGACAATGTTTTGGATGAAGGAGTTCATTTCTATTTAGGTCGAATAATCAAGAATAACCTCGCTGTCTACCTAAATTCATCGGACGACTGTTTTTTTCCAAATGGAAACTTTTACCACCCAAAATATCAAATTTTGTCTTACTGTACTGGGGAATCTTTATACGCAGATACGGAACCGTATATGTCTCCTCCAGGTAAAAGACCATCCTCGGAGACAGAAGGAAAAGGAAAATTAGAATTATTGGGAAAAACTTTTACTAATATTCCTGAATATGAAGGAATCTACATTAATAGAGATGAGCTTGAAGATGAATTATCGAAGATTCTTTTGTTAAAAGACAGACATCCAGTAATCACCTTATTGGGTAGAGGGGGAATCGGTAAAACTTGTTTAGCCTTATCAGTTTTAAATAAGGTCTGTGAGGTTGGACGATTTGATGCTATAATCTGGTTTAGTGCGCGAGATGTTGACTTGGTAGATGGTGGACCTAAAGATAGAAAACCAAGTATTCTTAATGAAAACGATATCGCTACACAGTTTTCATCCCTTCTTGAACCTATTGGGTACGATAGAAAAGATTTCGTGCAGCGAGATTTTTTTGAAAAAGAACTTAACGAAGTAGGATTTGGTTCAACCTTGTTCGTTTTCGACAATTTCGAAACAATTAGAAATCCAATTCAGGTTTATAAATGGATTGATACACATATCAGGAACCCCAATAAAGTATTGATCACATCAAGATTAAGAGATTTCAAAGGAGATTACCCCATAAGTGTTGGAGGCATGAACAAGGATGAGTGCTTATTACTAATAGAAACTATAACTCAAAACCTAAAAATTGAAAGCTTATTAACCAAAATTTATATTGATGAATTAATAAAAGAATCTGGAGGACATCCATATGTTATAAAGATTTTATTAGGGCAAGTAGCTATGTCTAATTCTGTTGGTCCAATAAGAAGAATTTTAGCTAGTCGAGAGGACATACTTAAGGCTTTATTTGAAAGGACTTACTCCTCGTTATCTCGTGGTGCGAAAAGGGTTTTCCTAACATTAGCCAATTGGAAAACCGTTTTACCTACGATAGCCGTCGAATCTGTAATAATGCGACAAGGCAATGAAGTTTGGGATGTGGAAAAAACAATAGAAGAATTAAATCGATATTCCTTTATTGAAATTGTAAAATCCCCAGACCAGTCTTTATTCATTCTTGTACCTTTGGTAGCATACCAGTTTGGTCAAAGTAAACTAAGCGTAAGCGAGTTAAAAACAAAAATTGATTTAGACACCGTTATATTAAGGTATTTTGGGGCATCAAATGATGTTTCACACGGAGTAAAACCCCGTATATTGCGATTTTTTGAGAGTGCTGCAAAAGAAATTCAAAAAGAGAACACTACACTTGAAGATGTTTTACCAATAATGGAATTTATTGGACGAAGGCACTCTTTCGCATATGAACTACTTTCCGATTTATGCGAACAATTGGGTGATTTAAAGAAATCTTCTGAATATCTTAAGAATTATCTTGAGCTTGAAATACCGAATAAAGAAAAAGTTAATGGTTGGACTAAACTTGTTCATATTTATAAAATAACTAAGAATCATATTGGAGTATTTCATGCTTTAACGGAAATATGTTTATTGCCAAAGATTGATTTAAAAATAGTTGGTCAAAATTTTGGTGGTTTACTTGAAAAATCTGGAGACACTCGAGTAATTGATCGCATACCAAAGGAAGAAATGAAAGCACGATTAAATCTAGTAACAAGTGAGATATTTAAAAGAATAAAAGTCAAAAAAGGAGTGAATACGCAATTATGTTATGATCTAGCATTGCTCTTTAAAGAAATAGGGAAAAGACAAAAAGCCAAAGATTCATTGAAAATAGCATTAGAAATTAATTCAAATCATTATAAATCTTTGGAATTTCTCGAGAGAATGAATTAATGCTAATTACAAAACAAAAATTAGTTTATAGTCAATTTTCCTGAAAAATGTATTTCTATCAGCTTCCTGAGAAAATACTAAATTACAGATTATTGTGCATTTATGAATTCGAGTATCTAACAGGGTAATATGATATGAATAAGAAATCTTCAAATAAAACGAATCCGACATGTTAATTACCCATACGATATGTTATAAGTATATTTTGCAGAATAGAGAATATCCAATTAGAAAATAGTAATTCAATAGTATCGAGCTCACCTTTCACGAGAGACACAAAGGAATTCTTGGGAGTCGAACGATTAGATTTTGATGAAACTACTGTTACTTATACTGTTACGACAGTCTATGTCGGTGGAAGAATCGTAGGAAAGGAATCAAAGATAGGAACATATTCTGTTCATCACAATGGTAGTGATTTAGATATTCAATTAAATTTCAATACAAGCTTCATTATTGTCGATTATTTACTAGATGGAACTATAAAAACTGGGAAATATGGTAAGGTTGTTGATTTGCCATATATTCTCAAAGCAAGAAAAAATGAAGAAGGGCAAATAGAGGTTAGTAAATGGAGTAATCGTTATCAGAATGAACGATATAATGCTTCTATGAAGCAAAGAAAAGATGGTGATTATGGTATTGATGAACAAATGATAACTGGAAAATATATTAATAAAGATGAAACAAGTGAACTAAATATTAATATAACAAGTATTCTAATAGAGGAAGCCGATATGGTATCAAAACAAGGAAAGGTTTTTGGATCAGTTAAAATGGGGAATTATATTAAAGATTTTGAAATTGACTTTAAATCATTCCATCCAGGGACGGAATATAACTTCAATATTCCATTTAAGTATAATGGATGGTTCTACCTTAGAATGACTTATAAAAATGAATCATTATTTGGGAACCCAATAGATGGTATGGGTAGAAACGGGAAACAATTCTTTATGGAATTAGAAGAATCTAATAATGACAACTCTATCGTTCCTGTCGAAGAAGATTTCGAAGAGAAAATCGATTATTACAAAATTAATGACCCTGATGGGTATTCTAATCTCCGCATTTCTGTGAATGGTCGTATAATCAAAAAAGTGATGGAAGGAGAGAAATTCGAAGTTATTGGATCAGACGGTGAATGGAAAAAGGTAAAACTAGAAAATGGAACTATTGGTTTTATCCATAATTCACGAATTCAAAAAATATAAGAAACAGTTTTAATTATTCAAATCTTATATAAATCAATGGATTTTTTCGTTCCTCACACTAAAATTAATTTAAAGTACTCTGTCAACAGCCTATATTACCTCGACTAAAATTTTCAGACGGAATAGTCTCAATTATTAGAGCTCCTATAGAACCTATTGAAATTACTAAAAAAGTTGATAATAAGAATCAACTGTTTCTAGTTATAATTTAATCCTGCTCTGCTTTTTTGTTCTTTCCAATAATATCTTGATTAATTGAAAGAAATCAAATTTTAAAAGTATGTAAAAATGTTCAAGATTTGGCTATCTTTGAGTTCTCTCCCTATTTTTTATAAACAACCACAACTGAAAAATGCGTTCTTCAAAAGACGCACTTTTCAGATATAGCTTAATTGGGCTTAATTTTGAAAAATCTAATATGACGACAGAAACAATACTACTCATAATACTGATAATCTTACTTGCAGTAAATCTGATTGTCACTTTAGTTAAAAAAATAAAACTTGATTTTGATATTGAGGGAAACTTCAATGAAACAAAGAATTCTCTCGTAAAATTTGATTCATCATTAGAAAGAACGGATAAATCAATGAAAGATGAATTTCAAAGAAATAGAGAAGAATCAAGTTCATTGTCGAAAAATCAAAGACAAGAGTTATCGAAATCTTTGGATGGTTTTAAAGAAGGGTTTGAAACTAACACAAAAAGACTTAATGATTTATTAAAAGACAGATTTGATGCTTTTAGCAAGCAACAAACTGAAATAAATCAAGAATCCGAAAAAAGGATTAAAGAAGTAAAAGAAACAGTTGAAAATCAACTAAAAGAGATTCGAGAGGACAACACAAAACAACTCAATGAAGTAAGGAAAACAGTTGACGAAAAACTTCAAAAAACATTAAATGAGCGTTTAACTCAATCATTTGAGACAGTTGGAAAACAATTAAAATCTGTTCAAGAGGGTTTAGGAGAAATGAAAAATCTTGCTACTGATGTGGGTGGACTGAAAAAAGTGCTTAGTAATGTGAAAATGCGTGGAGGAATTGGGGAGGTTCAACTTGCAATGCTTTTGGAACAAATCCTTGCTCCAGAGCAATATGAAGCAAATGTAAAAACAAAAAAAGGGAGTTCAGCAACGGTTGAATTTGCTATAAAGTTACCAGGGAAAAATGAAGATGATTCTGTAGTTTGGCTTCCTGTAGATGCAAAATTCCCCAAAGATGTATACGAAAAACTTCAAGATGCGTATGAAGATGGAGATTTAGACAAAATTCAATTTGCTCAAAAAGAATTGGACAATACGATAAAAAAGATGGCTAAAGATATTAGCGAAAAATATATTGACCCACCAAATACGACTGATTTTGGAATTATGTTCTTACCATTTGAGGGTATTTACGCAGAAGTCGTAAGAAAGGCATCTTTACTTGAAGTTTTACAGAGAGATTATAAAATTATAGTAACAGGTCCAACAACATTAGCAGCCATTTTAAATAGCTTGCAAATGGGTTTCAAAACACTTGCAATTCAAAAACGAAGTAGTGAGGTTTGGCACGTTTTAGGAGCAGTAAAAAAAGAGTTTGAAAATTTTGGAGGTATGATGTCTAAAGCTCAAAATAATATTCGAACAGGCTTAAACCAATTAGATGATGTGATGGGAGTTCGCACAAGAGCCATTCAAAGAAAACTTAAAGACGTGACCTCTTTAGATGAAATAAACACTACTAAAGTATTTCCCGAATTAAAAGAAGGAGTTATCGACTTTGAGGACGAAGACTAAAAAACCTATTCTTATGATTGGTGTTGAGAAACTGAAAGAAAATTTGAACGAACAACAGTTGGAAGCTGTAACAGAAACGGAAGGTTTTGTTAGAGTAATTGCAGGTGCAGGTTCGGGTAAAACTAAAGCTCTCACTCAAAGATACGCCTACATTGTTGAAGCATTAGGAATTAACTCTTCCAATATCCTTTGTGTAACCTTTACAAATAAGGCTGCTCAAGAAATGCGAAAAAGAGTAAAACACTTAGTCGGAGAAAATTCAGATTTAAGTTACATAACTACCTATCACGGATTTTGTGTTAGAGTTTTAAGAGAGGACATAAACAAAATTAAGTACCCAAAGAACTTTATAATAATGGACGTTGAAGACCAAAAAACTGTTCTTCGACAAGTTTATAATGAATTGGGGATAACATCAAAAGTCTTTACTTTTAAGCAAGTTTTAAGATATATCAGTAAACAAAAAACTTCACAGGAATATCTGCAATACATCCTTGAATCAAAGAAAAAAGAAACAGATAACGAAATTGAAAAGGTCTTTATTCGGTATTTAGAAAAACAACAAAGAAATTTTGCCTTAGATTTTGACGATTTACTAAATTTTGCTCTTTACATATTTGTGAATAATCCTGATGTACTTGAAAAATGGCAAAAAAGATTGCACTACATTCAAGTTGACGAAACCCAAGATAGTTCTCAAAAACAATTTATGCTAATTGAGATGCTTTCTCAATTCCATAAAAATCTCTTTGTTGTTGGCGACCCAGACCAAACCATTTATGAATGGAGAGGTGCAAAACCCGAAATTTTAGTTGATTTTGATAAACAATTTGTTGGTTCAAAAACAATCATAATGAATCAAAATTATCGTTCAACACCAAATATTTTAAGTCTCGGAAATCATATAATCAAAAACAACAAAATTCGAGTAGATAAAGATATGTTTACTCAAAATCCCGAAGGTGTAGAAGTTGTTCATTTTCACGGAGAAAATGACTATGAAGAAGGATTATGGGTCGCAAATGAAATCAAAAGGCTTGTAAAAGATGAAACCTGTAAGTATTCGGATTTTGCAATATTGTATAGAGCAAATCATATTTCACGTAGCATTGAACAATCGCTAATTAGAGAAAATATTCCTTATTCAGTTTTTGGAGGTATACGATTTTTTGAGCGTAAAGAAATTAAAGATGTCTTAGCATATTTAAGATTGATTGAATTTGAAGATGATTTTTCTTTCTTAAGAGTTGTAAATACACCAAGTAGAGGTTTAGGTAAAAAGTTTATTGAAAATGTCGCAAAAATTGCTGAAAAAGAAAGCATTTCTCTTTACAAAGCTTTACAACAGAACATTTCGCAAAAAGAACTAAGTCGCAAAGGAGCAATTGAATTTATAGAGCTTATAGAAAAGTATAAAAAATCAAAAGCAGATTTAACAATTTCAGATTTAGTAAAAGAAATAATGGATGAAAGTGGACTTTCAGCTTATTACAGAACTGATGGAGACACAGATAGATTAGATAATATTAAAGAACTTCAGAACTCTATAATTTTATTAGAAACACAAGACGAAGAGCCAATAAACCTTACTGAATATTTGCAAGAAATTGCACTTTACACAGATATGGATATTGAAGATGACAGAAATGACCGAGTTAAATTAATGACAATTCACACCTCTAAAGGATTAGAATTTCCTTACGTTTTTCTTTGTGGCTTCACCGAAGGTGTTTTACCAAGTGCTATGTCAATTAAGGAAAGAAGAGCAAAAGCACTTGAAGAAGAAAGACGTTTAACTTACGTTGCAATTACAAGAGCTGAAAAAGCATTTTATATGACTGAATCTGAAGGCTTCAATTTCAGCACAGGTTTAAATAAATATCCTTCTCGCTTTTTATTTGAAATAAGCGATAATTATTTTGTGCGAAAAGGAGAATTAAGTCAAGAAATCATAAACGAAGCGAAAGAACAACTTAAACTTAATGCAAACCGACAATTAATTCAAAAGAAATTTGACGTTGGAGATTTGGTGAATCACTTGATTTGGAAACAAGGCAAAGTGATAGAAGTCAAGGAAGAAAAAGGAGAGTATCAAATTGAGTTTCTCGAAACGGGAAAAATTAAACCGATAAATTTTGAATTTAGAGGATTATCGAAAATTGAAAAAACTGTTGAACTGACCGATGAAGAAAAAATTGAGAAATCAAAATCAGATGAAGATTGGAATTCGTTTGTAGAGAACGAAATAGAAAATAATGAAAGCCAAAAGTCACAAATCGCAGAAACAACGGAAACAACGGAAACAAGTTCAGAAGAAAAGGAAGAACTTGAAAAGATCAAGTTGGAAAACTCTGAATCGGAATTAAAAATAGAATCGGAAATTATAGAAAATAGAACTGAGAAAGTAAACGAAACTGAGGAAGAAATACTAAGCCCAACAACCTACCATAGTAATGGTGGGAATAGTGTTAAACCCAAAGAAAAAGATAAAAACAATCTATGGTCTAAGCTGAAAGGTTTGTGGTCTTAACTCTCCATCAATTTAATAATAACGGTATGTATAATGCAAAAAAACTTATAAACTAAATGAGCATAGAATTATTCAATGCATCTTCAGAAACTACTTTAATAATACTGCCAAAAGAATTTAGAAATCAATTGTGGGCTGAGCAATTTGGGAAAATTCAAATGGGCATTAGGGAAGAAACTGGTAAGTCAGAATTAATAATTAATGCATTAAAGTGTGAGTGGTCGGATCCTCTTCCATTGTTATCTCTTATAATCACAATCGTAGAAAATAAAAGTAAATACGAGAGTGTAATAATGTACCTTCCAGGCTTTTATATAATAAATAATGAGCAAAAGAAGTTTTTAGCTTTTTTCATAAAAGAAGGATTTCTTGATATTTTAATTAAGGAAGGCGTTCAAATTATAATCCGAGATGATACAACAAAACAAAAGCTGACTCAAAAATATATTGACAGTATAGAAGAGCTAGAAGGTAATTTGAGTTTCATAGATTCAACCATTCTTAAAGCTGTCATATTAGATTTGAATGAATTAGCCAATGGAAAAACATCAGTTGATGATTATGTTAAAGAGAACATATCTAATATTCAACATAGGCTGGAGAATAAAGTTAAAAGTTCTAATGTGAATCAACTTCAAAATAGAATTGAACTTTTTTTGAAAGAGACTCTTGAAAATGTTAAAGAACACGCATATGGGGAAAAGTCTGAGAAAAAATTGGCAGGTATTTATATTCGTTACAGAATTGGATTAACTAACACCAATCTATCAAAAGAATATGAGATAAAACTTAGGAGAGCATATAATAAAGAGAGTTCTAATGCAATTAGATTGACTAAAAAGTTTGCTCAAACAAAAAATGGTTTTATTGAGATTTTTGTCATTGATGTGGGAATGGGAATTACGGAAAACTATTTTTTTGATAAAAAAAAGAAATTATTTAGAAATGCGTGGCGAGAGACTGTAGGCTTGGGTAGAAGAAGTGATATATCAAATGCTCAAAAAAAAACAAATTATGGAGGGCTTTATTCCCTAAGTCGAATTTGTCAAGGATATTACCTTCTAGCTAGAGATAATAATGAATGGATTGGTGATATTTTACCTATTGAAGGAAGTAGTCAACAATTTGACGCAAACCGATCTTACATTACAATTAATTCTAGGAATCAAATAAAAGGATTGGCTCTTTTAGCTAGA
>Ga0316204_10006891_pt1 | contig 17070 bp, 19 predicted proteins | sample 6monrhotite_MG_2_FD_205661 | JGI IMG/M metagenome (GOLD analysis project Ga0316204, IMG submission 205661) | Microbial mat bacterial communities from mineral coupon in-situ incubated in ocean water Damariscotta River, Maine, United States -... | ecosystem: Environmental > Aquatic > Marine >... | reverse complement strand
TACTGCCAGCTGTTCGGCGAAATCGGTTTCAATCAACTGCCCGATTTTTTCGGCTGCGTCCGGGCGATTTTTTAGCGCACGTCCCACCGTGCCGCCCCCGCCGAGTACCAAAACACGCGGAAAATCGCGGCTAATACTTTCGACCCGATCCAATAAATCGTCGACTGCCCGTTGCAACAAGAAGTCATATTCGTGCAGGCTGTGCGCGGCACGGTTGCGGCGTTGTCTCAGCAAGCGGCGATCAAAGAGGGTTGGGGGCGATGACGTCATGGAGCCGATATGGCGCGTTAGGCGCGGTTAGAAAAGCCGGGACTGCGGTTGGCAATCTGATCTGGCCGCCGATATCGCCTCTGACGGGCGGTAGTGTTAGCGCGACTGGGCAGCTAGAAGCCACCAGCTGGGCCGACATTCATTTTCTTGATGCGCCGTGGTGTGATACGTGCGGCCTGCCCTTCGCCTATTGGGTGGGAGCCGGCGCCGAATGTGGCGCTTGTATCGCGCGCGCGCCTGCTGTGCATAAGGCGCGATCTGCTTTTGCTTATACCGATGCCTCGCGCCAATTGGTGCTGGATTTCAAACATGGCGGCCGCCTCGATGCGCTCGATCAGCTGGCACGCTGGATGGTGTGGGCCGGACCAGGCGTTCTTGGTGGCGCTCAAGCGCTCATTCCGGTGCCATTACATCCGACCCGGCTCTTCTCGCGGCGCTATAATCAATCGACATTGTTGGCGAGAGCGGTCTCAAAGCATACCGGTATTCCCGTGAAACCGGACTGGCTTGTCCGAAAACGCAAAACGCCGACCCAGGCCGGGCAATCCGGCAAGGCCCGTCGACGCAACGTGTCAGGAGCCTTTGCTGTTACCGCGACGGGCCAGGCCCAATTACCCGGCAAGACGGTCGTTCTGATTGATGATGTTATGACAACGGGGGCGACATTCGATTCCTGCGCAAAGCCACTTTTGCGGTCGGGCGCAGTGTTTGTGAATGCTCTGGCGTTGTCGCGCGTTGTGAAACCCACAGATCCCACTACATAGGGGTCAGAAATTTCTCACCGGAGAGACGGAATGGCTAAAGTCACCATCTACACCCGCCCGATGTGCGGATATTGCAATCGTGCGGTCAGCTTGCTGCGCAAGAAAAAAGCCGATTTCGAGGAAATCGATGCCGGTTTCGATGCGGGCAAGCGCGCGGAAATGTTGCAGCGCTCCAATGGCGGCCGGACTTTTCCCCAAATTTTCATCGGGGATGAGCATATTGGTGGATCTGACGATATGATGCGGCTGGAACGTTCCGGTCAGCTGGACGCTATGATCAGCGCCTGACGAAATGCGTGTTGCCCTCATCCAGATGCGATCCGGCACAGAGGTTTCAGCCAATCTGGCCGACGCCGAAGGCCTCATTCGTGAAGCCGCGGAGCAGGGCGCATCTTTCATCGCGACGCCCGAGACCACGCATCTTGTCCAAAAAGATGCCGAAAAACTGTTCGAAGTATTGCGAAACCCAGCCGATGATCCGGCCATCTCATTTTTTGCAAAGCTTGCCGAGGAATTGGACATCACGCTGCTGATAGGGTCTTTGGCGTTACGGACGTCCGGCAATCGGGCCATCAATCGTTCCCATTTGTTCGGCACAGATGGGCAGCTGCTTGCGACCTACGACAAGGCGCACATGTTCGACGTTGGTCTAGGGCAAGGCGAAACCTATTCAGAATCCACTCATTACGATGCGGGCGACAAGGCCGTGCTCTCAGATATCCTCGATGCAAAACTGGGTTTGACCGTCTGCTATGATGTGCGTTTTGCGTATCTTTATCGCCAACTGGCGCAGGCCGGGGCGCAGATTATAACCGTTCCTTCCGCCTTTACCCGGCCAACTGGCAAGGCGCATTGGGACATTCTTCTTCGCGCCCGGGCGATTGAAACGGGCAGTTATATTCTCGCTCCCGCGCAGGGCGGTCTGCATGAAGATGGCCGCAAGACCTGGGGGCATTCGATGATTGTCGGCCCGTGGGGAGAAGTGGTCGCCGCGCTGGATCATGATGAACCCGGCATTCTGATTGCCGATATAGATTTGGCAAAAGTTGCCGCAGCTCGAACTCGTATACCCGCCTTGCATCATGACCGGGAGGTCTCCGGACCGTAGAGCAATGCCGTCTTGGCGTTTCACACAGAATTGCCCATATAAGCTTCATGATCCGATACGCTCTCATATGTGATGGCTCTCACGAGTTTGAAGCCTGGTTTCGGAACTCTGCCGACTTTGACGTTCAGTCCGACGCAGATCTGGTTGAATGTCCTATCTGTGCTTCGACGGGCGTGAAGAAGGCTGTCATGTCACCGTCTATCGCCAAAAGTGGCGGTAATACTGCGACGGACCCACAAAAAATGATGATGGAAATGGCGGGGAAAATCCGCAACCACATCGCCAATAACTTTGATTATGTTGGAGACAAATTCGCGAGCGAGGCCCGTGCCATGCATGACGGCGATAAGCCGGAACGGGCTATTTACGGTGAAACGACGCCCAAAGAAGCCTCTGATCTGAACGACGAAGGCGTGCCCTGCGCGCCCTTGCCCGACCCGCTAGTCCCGCTTCAGGCGAAAAAGCTCAACTAGAGCGGAATTGACCGCGGCCTCCCTATGCCGTTCAGTTACGCCATGAAATCTGCCTCCTCCCGCTTTGGCCTGTTTTTCCTGTTGTCGGGACTGTTACTGGCGCTGGTCCCGCTCATTGACCTCGCGGCAGGCGGCGGCCTCATGGACTTCGGTGGTCAGGCCAGTCGGGCTAGCGAGGCGACGGGCGTGGCCTGGACCTCAAATTTGGTAAATCTCGTCAGGTTGGCAATGGTCGAGCCGGGGTTATGGCTTTTGGTTCTGGGCAGCGCGGTGCCGACATTGGCGGGGCTGATTGTGTTGGCGGTTTCACCGGCTGAAGACGGGCGGCGATTTCTGGCGCGGCTTAATCCGCTGGGTGCAGATCCGGTATCACCTGGTTCGGCCTTGATCCATTATCTGCTGATCTTCGCGGTGATGATTGTCGGATTGCTCGCGGTGGCCATGCTCAGAAACATGTTCCATCCCGGCGCCTATCCGCCTGGTCCGTCTTTGCTCAGCCTGTCCATTCTTCCGGTTATGTTGTCGGCGGCGTTTCTCGATCAAGGTGCTTTGTTGGAGGAGGCCGGTTGGCGCGGTGTGGGGCAGCCTTTGCTTTTGAAGATGGGCATGTCGCCGCTCATGGCCGCTGTCGCGATTGGTCTGGTCTGGGGACTATGGCATGTGCCGCGAGATATTTTCGCCGACCTGCCGGGCAGCCTCGGCGCGATAACCTATCTGACGCAATATCTGCCCTCCTTCCTTTTGGGCACAATTACGACGTCCATCATTGCCATGTATTTCATGAACCGGCTGGGCGGCGCGTTGCTGCCAGCTATTATAATCCATGGCCTTGGAAATGATGCGATGGGATTTTCCGGACGCGCCACGATAGAGGTCGCGTTGACGCCCGGACATCAGATCACCAAGGCCCTGCCGTTTCTGGTGATTGCTGTCGGTCTGATCATTATTTCAGGTAGGCAATTGGGTCGCCGGAACGCCGTTTAGCCCGTCTTCACCGCCGTCATCATGTAATTAACCGAAGCATCGCTGGTGATACTGAATTCGTCCTGCATGGGATTGTAGGTGACGCCGACCGGCACCTGTAGCTCCAGACCTTCGCCGTCAAGCGCAGCTCGAATCTCGCTCGGTTTGATCAGCTTGTCGAAGCGATGCGTACCGTGTGGCAACCAACGCATGACCCATTCCGCGCCGAAAATCGCCAAAACGAAGGCTTTGGACGTTCGGTTTATCGTGCCCACAATCATCATACCGCCCGGCTTTAGCAGCTTGGCGCTATCGCGTAGAAACTGATCGGGAGTCGCTACGTGTTCAACGACTTCCAGATTGAGAACGACGTCAAACTGCGCCTCGCCCTCTTCCAGCAATTGTTCTGCTGTGCCGTGTCGATAGTCGATCGTCAAACCTTGCTCTTCGGCATGTACTTTGGCCGTCTTGATATTGGGTTCAGCTGCATCAACAGCAGTCACACCTGCCCCCAGACGCGCCATAGGCTCGGAGATCAGCCCGCCGCCACAGCCGACATCAAGCAGTTTCAGGCCTTTGAGTGGTTCTGAACCGGGTTCCAGGTCAAAATGCGCGATCAGTGCGTCACGAATATAGCCAATCCGGGCTGGATTGAATTTATGCAGAGGTTTGAATTTCGAATCCGGGTCCCACCATTCGGCGGCCATGCGCGAGAATTTCTCCACCTCATCGGGGTCTATAGAAGGGCTGGACAGCTTTTCAGGCGCTTCGGCATCGGCCATTTCGGACACTCATTTCCACTATGAATTTCACTTCTGCCATAATATGGCCTCGCAGAGGCGCACTTTCGAGCCCGAAGTGAAGCGGTTATACGTCGCAGCACAGTTTGCGAGGGTCAGATTTGACCATGAGGGTATTGAAATTCGGCGGAACGTCGGTTGGTTCGCTAGAGCGCATCCGCTCCAGCGCAGCTATTATTGCTGCAGAATGTGCGCGAGGTGAGCAAGTCGCTGTCGTCGTTTCTGCCATGGCAGGCGAAACAGACCGGCTATTGTCCCTGGCAGGCAATCTGGGTTTTGGCCTCGGTGACGAGGAAACCGATGTTGTGGTGAGCGCGGGTGAGCAGATCAGTGCGGCTTTGATGTCGATGGCGCTGACCCAGAACGGGCTGCCGTCCCGGTCATTCATGGGCTGGCAGGCACGTGTGCAAACAGATGGCCCACCGGGATCGGCCCGGATCAGCGGACTTGATGTTGACCCTATCCGCACCGCGATGGGCGAAGGCTGTATACCCGTCATGGCTGGGTTTCAGGGAATTTCTGGCGATGAGCGATTGCGCACATTGGGCCGGGGAGGAACTGACCTTTCTGCCGTGGCGCTCGCAGCCGCGCTGGGCGCGCATTGTGATATCTACACCGATGTTGACGGCGTCTTCACCACAGACCCACGTATCGAGCCTAAAGCGCGACGAATTGATAAGATCAGCTATGATGAGATGCTGGAACTCGCCGCGCAGGGAGCAAAAGTGCTACAAACGCGCTCGGCGGAGTTTGCCAAGGCACGCAATGTGCCCTTGCGGGTCCTGTCCAGCTTTGCCGAGCCCGGCCAGTCAGAAGGCACAATGATCATGCAGGCAGAAGATATTGCTGAGCGCCGCATCGTCTCTGGCATCGCTTATGCGCGCGATCAGTCCCGAATCGCTTTGCGCGGCCTGTCATCCGATGCGGCAGCGGCAGCCGCTATATTTGGCGGACTGGCTGATGCGGATATCGGTATTGATATGATCGTCCAGTCTCCATCCAGCGAAAACGGGCGTGCCAATCTGGAATTTACGATAGACCGTGTTGATCTCGACAAGGCGCTGATTTGCATTGGCGAAAGCGATGCCCGAGATGTACTGAGTGAAACCGGATTGGCGAAAGTCTCGGTCGTCGGCCTTGGCCTGAACCGCCGCGCGGATGTCGCCCGCATCCTCTATGGCGCGCTCGCGAAACAGAAAATTGCCATTCGCACGGTCGCGACTTCGGAGATCAAAATTAGTGTCCTGATCGAAAATGATGCCGTCGAGAACGCCGTGCGCGCGCTTCATTCCGCCTATGGTCTGGATGATGACGCTTCATGATGGACGAGGCTCTGAATACGGTTGATTCCAAAGATATTGCGCCGGGACCACGCCGGCTCATGATGCGTTTGCGTGCTTTGATGGCCGCGCAGGAAAACGCTCAAAAGCGGCTTGATAACCTCACGGGCATGATCGCCGAGGAAACCGGATCGGATGTGTCATCCATTTACCTTGCGCGGCGTAGTGGCGCGCTGGAGCTTTGCGCCACGCATGGCTTGCTGCAAGATGCCGTCCACCACACCCGGCTGCAACATGGCGAGGGTCTGGTGGGGCAGGTAGCTTTAACCGCAAAACCGCTCGCTGTTGCCGATGCTCCGTCACACCCGTCGTTTTCTTACCGTCCGGAAACCGGCGAAGAGCCGTTCAAGTCATTCCTGGGTGTGCCGATTTTGCGAGGCGGCCGACTGGTCGGTGTCCTGACCAGTCAGACAGTCAAGGAACGCATGCTCGCAGACGGGGAAGTCGAAACCCTGCAAACCGTCGCCATGATCCTCGCGGAAATTATCGCATCGGGAGATATTATTGCGCCGGAAGAACTCGCTGGCCTTGATGTCCGTCCATCCCGACCAGAGCGTTTTCAAGGTGGGGCATTCTCACCGGGATTGGCGATCGGAGTCGCTGTGGTTCACGAGCCGCATGTTTCGCCTATCCGATTGATCGCTGATGATCCCGAAGACGAAGAAGCCCGGCTCGATATTGCCATCAATGAACTCCGCAAAGGCATAGATGATATGCTGGATGCACGGCGTTTGCCCTTCGGCGGGCCGACCCGGGATGTGCTTGATGCGTACCGCATGTTCGCCCACGACCGCGGCTGGCTGAACCAGTTGCGTGAGGCGGTCCGTCAGGGACTGACTGCTGAAGCGGCTGTGGAACGAGTCCGCAATGAGCATCGCGCGCGCTTGATGCAGGCTAAGGATTTGAATTTCCGCGAGCGGCTGCATGACCTTGAAGATCTGGCAAATCGCCTTCTCCGCCATCTTGATGAAAACACGGCCGACGCAGGCGCACCTTTACCGGAAAATACCATTTTGATTGCGCGTTCCATAGGGCCGGCAGAATTGCTGGACTATGATCGCTCAAAGCTGATTGGCCTCGCGCTGGAAGAGGGGTCAGCATCCAGTCACGCTGTGATCGTAGCAAAAGCCTTGGGTATTCCGCTTGTCGGTCAGGTCGAAGGTGCGCTCGATCGTGTTGAAAATGGCGACCCGGTCATTCTGGACGGCGAGTTTGGCTTATTGCATATCCGTCCCGCGCCAGAAGTGTTTGAAGCCTATGCTGACCGCGCCGAGACCATTTCGCTCCGTGCCGCTGCCTTTGCCAAATTGAAGGATGCACCATCGGTTACGGCAGATGGGCAGGCCTTCGAGCTGCACCTCAATGCGGGCATGTTGGTTGAGCTGAAGCGGTTGGAAGAAACCGGTGCAGCTGGTATCGGCCTGTTCCGTACCGAATTCCAGTTTATGGTGGCGGCGACTCTTCCGAGCGTTGAAGAGCAAACCATTCTTTACAAGTCTGTCATCGATGCATGTGGCGATCGTCCGGCGGTCTTCCGTACGCTCGATTTGGGTGGTGATAAAGTTACGGCCAGCGCCCCTGCTATGCGCGAACCCAACCCCGCCTTGGGTTGGCGGGCCATCCGTATGGGGCTTGACCGCCCCGGCCTGTTGAGACTTCAATTGAGAGCTCTCATTGAAGCCGCCGACGGCAAGGAACTCGACGTTCTTTTCCCGATGATTGCCGCGCCGTGGGAATTCTTTGCCGCCCGCGATATGCTGGAGGCCGAAATTCGCCGCGCCGAAAAATACGGTCACAAGCTGCCCAAGAAGTGGCGCGCTGGCCTCATGCTGGAAACACCGGGCATGGCATTTGCCATCGATGAAGCTCTGCCGCGCGTCGATTTTGTGGCCGTGGGGGCCAATGATCTGATGCAGTATTTCTTTGCCGCTGATCGTCTCAATGCGCGCGTATCAAACCGCTATGACATCTTGTCTCCAGCGGCTTTGCGCTTGTTCCGCTCGATTCAAAAATCCTGTGCCGCACACAATGTTCCGGTGTCCGTTTGCGGCGAAACTGCCAGCCGTCCACTTGAGGCGGCTGTGCTTCTGGCATTGGGCTATAAAAAGCTCTCCATGGCCGCGTCCAGCATAGCGCCGGTTCGCACCTTGTTGAATGGGTTGGAGGCTGAAAAACTTGGCGCATGGCTTGCATGCCGACTTGATAAACCGGGGCGCACTTTGCGCGACGAATTGGTGAAAGCAGGACCTGATGCAGGTTTACCGCCTGAGGCTGTTGATAACTCGCCTATCATCTGAAACTATCAGGGCTTGCGCGCTTGATAAGCGATGTCGGCGTGTTCCAGCATTATCTGGCGATGAGAGCCACAGAAAGCAGGGTGGATGATGTCCCAAGGGACGTCGAATACAGGGTTTGTTCCCGTCGATGCCGTCTATGCTGGCAACGGCAATGCCTATACGCGTCTGACGGCGGGTGAACGCTTGCGCGAAGCCCGGACCAAGCAAGGTTTGACACTGGACAGCGCGTCCGCTCGCACCCGCATCCGCCGTGATTATCTTGAAGCTCTGGAAACCATGGATTCTCGAGGCTTGCCCGCGCAGGCCTATGCGATTGGATATCTTCGCACTTATGCTCGTTTCCTCGAGCTGGACGACGCTGCACTGGTCGAACAGTTCAAGGGCGAAGCCGACACCCAGACCGGGCGCGCTACGCCGACTGCCCCGCATCAGCAGCGAGAGATCAAACTGCCGCGCGGATTGATCGGCGTTGTGCTAATTCTCATCCTCGTGGCTTTGGTGGCCTGGTGGTATTCCAATGCCATTTCCGGCGAGACCGTTTTCGACGATATTCCGCCACCACCCGATGATGTCCTCAGCCAGTTTGACGGTGATGCAACGTTTTCCAGCGAGCTGTCACAAGTCGCATCTGCTGATATCTGGATAGGCTTGCCGTCTCTAAACCCGTCATCGGACGAGATCCCGAACATCACATTACGCGCCAGCGCACCTGTTTTTCTGGAAGTCCGGGACAGCGCGGGACGCATTCTGTTCTCTCGGGAATTGGCCGTGGATGAGACCTATCGACCTGTATCCGAGCGCGGTTTGACGATTACCGCCGAAGATGGCGGGTTGCTCATGGTTGAAGTTGAGGGCGATGATGCCCGGGCTTTGGGCGAACTTGGCGTTCCCGTGACCGATGCGTTATTGATCGCCGAAGACATCATCGACCCGACATAGGGACGCACCCCCTCGCAAGCCGGGGCAATCGCGTCTATATCCGGTCATGAAACCCGATTGAGCAAATCCATGCACGAACAGCATCGCGAAGTCCGTCCCTGGCGCATGATTGAACGCCGCGAAAGCCGTAAGATACACGTCGGCAAGGTCGCCGTAGGCGGAGACGCGCCAATCAGCGTGCAGTCGATGACCAATACCCCGACATCGGACGCCGCCGCCACAATCAACCAGATCCGGCAACTCGAAGAAGCAGGCGCAGATATTGTACGCGTGTCCTGCCCCGATGAAGACTCAACAGCGGCATTCTCGACGATTGCCAAATCAGTCTCGGTGCCGCTCGTGGCGGATATCCATTTTCATTACAAGCGCGGCATTGAAGCGGCGAAGGCGGGCGCGGCCTGCCTGCGCATCAATCCCGGAAATATCGGCAAGATGGATCGGGTGAAGGAGGTCGTGCAGGCCGCCAAGGATCATGGCTGTTCTATCCGGATTGGCGTCAATGGCGGGTCGCTGGAACGGCATTTATTGGAAAAATACGGCGAGCCCTGTCCTGAAGCCATGGTCGAAAGCGCGCTCCACCACGCCAAAATTCTCGATGATCTGGATTTCCACGAATACAAAATTTCGGTGAAAGCTTCGGATCTATTCCTCACCGTAGCCGCCTATCAGATGCTGGCTGAAGCCACTGATGCGCCCCTGCATCTTGGCGTCACCGAGGCGGGCGGCGCGCGCATTGGTTCGGTCAAATCGTCCATCGGCATGGGCAATCTTCTCTGGTCTGGGCTTGGCGATACCATCCGGGTTTCCCTGTCCGCCGATCCGGTCGAGGAGATCAAGGTCGGGTTCGACATGCTCAAATCGCTGGGCCTGCGTACACGCGGCGTGAACATCATCGCTTGCCCATCCTGTGCGCGTCAGGGCTTTGACGTGATCCGGACCGTCGAGGCCCTAGAAGATCGTCTGGCCCATATCTCGGAACCCATCTCGCTTTCCATCATTGGCTGCGTCGTCAATGGTCCGGGAGAAGCCATGTTCACCGACCTCGGCTTCACCGGCGGTGGCAAGGGCTCGGGCAAGATGTATGTCTCCGGCAAGCCGGACCACAACGTCTCCAATGAAGAAATGGTCGAGCACATCGTCGGCCTCGTCGAAACCCGCGCCGAACAAATGCGCGTGGCCAAGGATGCGGCGGAATAGATGGCTGCAACGCGTGAGCAAAAACAAGCTCTTGCAGAGCTGCGCGAACTGATCGCCTTCGAGAAGGCTTCAGATTATTCAAAATCGGACGAGTTGAAGTTCGATGATTGGGTTAGCAAGTTGTACCCCAAGACAGGTTTGTTTCCTGATGGGCCACAAATGACGACAGGTGCCAATGAGTATTTTTTCCATTTTGATATGGGCAGACTTGCACCTGATGGTCGCGCCTGGATGCTGGAGTGCGTTGAAGTATGGGTTGATGCCCTCGAACAGAGACTGGTAGCTTAAATCATGAAACTCTACGGCCTGAAAAACTGCGACACCTGCAAAAAGGCGATGAAAGCTCTCGACGTTGCTGGGCAGGCTTTTACCTTCATTGATATTCGCGCCGAGGCGGATGTGGCCAGTCTCGTGCCAAAATGGCTGGAGCAGGTTGATCCGGCAAAGTTGATCAATACCCGCTCGACCACTTGGCGGCAGCTGGATGAGGCTGACCGGGCATTAGCTGAATCCGACCCGGCGGCCCTGCTCGCCGCGAACCCGACCCTCGTCAAACGTCCGGTGATCGAGCATGGCTCAGACGTATTCGTTGGCTGGACCAAGGATGTTCAGGCGGCACTCGGCGTCTGAGGCCTCCGCCGATTATTCCGGTCTCGCCCCGCTTTCAAATGACCTAGGTTGACCGGATCAGCGATTCTTGGCGGCGGGCGGACAGCACGACATGGCAATTGACGAAGATCTGAAAGCCGGGTGCGATGTCACAATCGGCTTTCCTCATGATGGCGATATGGTTCCCGCTGAACGCTTGCGAGCGATCGCCGACTTCATGGAGGCGCAAGCATGGGGCGACGAGGCCTATCTCGACGGTGCCATGACGCGGGCTCTGGAGACCGATGTCGCGGCCAGGCTGGGCATGCAAGCCGCTCTCTGGTTTCCCACTGGCACCATGGCGCAAGGCGTCGCGGCACGTATTCATGCGGCTGAGACCGGGCATAATACCTTGCTGCTGCATCCATCCTCTCATCTCGAATTGCATGAGGAGCAGGGATACGCCCACGCGCATGGTCTTAAGGCCGAGATGACGGGAGACTGGCGCGCGCCGCTCAATGGCGCAGACATCAAGGCGGCCGGATCCGATCTTGCGGCGGTCTTTCTGGAATTGCCGCAACGTCATGCGGGCGGTGCGCTCCCATCATGGTCTGAACTTCAGAAAATCAAGACGGAATGTGCGGCGCGAGGCGCCAAACTTCACATCGACGGCGCACGGATTTGGACATGTATCGAGGCGTATGAGGGCCAAACGCTGGCCGACATCTGCGACGGGGCGGATAGCGTTTATGTCTCTTTCTACAAGGATATCGGTGCGCTGGGCGGTGCGGCTTTAGCGGGATCAGAGGGATTCATTGAGGCGGCTAAAGTCTGGCGTCACCGATTGGGCGGTCTGTTGATCCGAGGCGCGCCTTATGTTGCTGACGCTTTGCGCCTGATGCCGGAACGCATGGCGCGGATGCCCGCCTATGTGGAGCGGGCGCGAACGCTGGCATCTGCCATTCACGCGGCATCGGGTTTCGAGATCGAACCCGGCAAACCTCGAACCAACATGTTTCATGTCCGCATTCCGATGGATGAACAAACAATCCAGTCCGCCCGAGACCATGCAGCGCGTGAAACCGGCGTTTGGCTCGCCAACCGGTTCTGGGATTATGAAGGCCCGAACATGCATTCTGCTGAACTCAGCGTTGGCGAACGCATTATGGCGATTGATCCCGAACGGATCGCGGCGGCATTTGAAGCAATGGCGTCATACAGAGGTCGGTGAAACGTGTAAGCTCGGTTTTTTCGGCGATAAGCGAGGCAGATTATGCAAGCGTCAGATGCCATTTTCACGGGCTCCGTACCCGAATATTATGACCGCCTGTTAGGGCCAAATATTTTCATTGATTACGCTTGTGCCATGGCTGCGCGCGTGAAAGCTGCGTCGCCCTCAACCATTCTCGAATTGGCGGCCGGCACCGGCATTGTCAGCCGTGAAATCAAATCTGCATTGCCCAATGCACACCTGATGGTCACGGATCTGAACGCACCCATGCTGGATGTCGCAGCTTCGAAATTTCAACCGACTGAGTCGGTTGAATTTCGGATCGTAGACGCGATGGAAACGCCTTTTAGCGATGAAAGTTTCGACCTGCTTGCCTGCCAGTTCGGCGTTATGTTCTTCCCGGATAAGGTCCAATCCTTTCGCGAAGCGCGGCGGTTGGTGAAGCCCGGCGGCAGATATATTTTCAGCACATGGAGTGGCTTTGCAGCCAATCCCTTCGCGATGGTCGCGGATGAATGTGCGCAGAGTTTCTTCCCCGACGATCCGCCCATGTTTTATAAAGCGCCATTCAGCTACCCCGATCCCGATCAAGTTTGCTTGGATCTGAAATCCGCGGGTTGGGATGATGTCGAGTTTGAAATACTGACCATCAAAAAGTCTGTCGCCGATTGGCCCGGATTTGCGCGCGGTCTGGTTTTTGGAAATCCGCTGAAAGCTGAAATAGAGGCGCGCGGCGGCGTTGATCCTGAAGACGTGGTCGCCCGTCTTGCGAAAGCTCTGACCGCGAAATTTTCAACGAACGATGACACCATGTCGTTGAGTGCTGGCATATACACAGCGCGAAAACGCTAGGTTATTCCACAAGCGTGACCATTGGCAGTACGATATCTACGGCCTCACCATCACGCACGCGCGTGAAGATAACGGAAGACGGCATTTCACCTCCGCGTCTGGTTCCGCACCCTCGCTCGGCAAAGGGTCGCCCGTCGAGGTGGGTGAGGACGTCGCCGCGTTGCAAGCCGGCCTCAGCTCCGCGACTGCCAGGAAGAAGGTCCTCCACGACGACATGCGGTCCTTCTGGACGCAAGGCCAAGCCGTGGACGATTTCGGCATCCATGGGGATCGGGCCATCGCCTTCGATCCGCTCGACCCGCACCCGTTCATTGTGCTGATCAAAGGTCCAGTTGAAATGCCGCATCATCATGCCGCCAAATAATTCGGTGCCGGGAACCTCCTCGACGAGCGGTTGTTCGAACACGAAATCGCCCATACCGACATCACCCTCCAATCGGCCGCCTTCGCGATATTCGATTGTTGAAAAACGGACCGAAGCTCCGATGGGACGGGCATCATCAGTCAGGCGATGGCGTCGGAGGCGATTGAGGGCGAGGGGGGTCGCGGCCGCTCCGGAATCGATCAGAATGCGCCGGTCCCGACCGTCAATATCCAGTCGGATCCACGGACGCACATCACGGCCATTTGCGTTGAAAACGGTCTGGTTATCCGGGCGAGGCAACTCGCCCTGATTCAGGCGAATAACACCCGTCTCATAATCCAGCGTCATCAAAAAATCGCGGAACACGGTGTAACTCAGAATGCCATCGATCTCCCGACCAAGGCCAACGGTCAAATGATCGAGGTCGGTGACGTTCGCGGGCAAGCGATTGATCGCCAGTGCTCCCATCGCGGCATTGGTCACATTGACCCGGCTAAGGCCGCTTGTATCCATATTCGCGACCCGCTCCAGAGCGTCCCGATCGATATGGGTAACCGAGGCGCCGGTGTCATAGAGCATCCAGAGCGTCCGGCCGTCATCGGTTTCCGGGCGCCCCTCCTGCGCGCTGACCACAAGCGGCACAAAGAAATAGTCGCGGCACATTTCGGTTGGCAGGACGATTTCGTTCTGGGCCATCGCGGTGGCAGGCAGTAAAATCAGGGCGAGAGCAGGTGTCAGATGTTTGAGCATGAATGCAGTGTTGCTGCATGCGAGTCGTTGGGAAAGAGGGACGGGGTCTTTCCATTTCCCGCGGAATCCGGCCAAATGGAGATATGACAAAGCTCAAATCCATCTGCGTTTATTGCGGCTCCAATGCGGGTACGAAACCGGAATACGTCGCCGCAGCGAAAGCCATGGGCAAAGCTATCGCAGCACGCGGCATCACCCTCATCTATGGCGGTGGCAAGGTGGGGCTGATGGGCGCCATTGCCGATGCGGCACTGGCCGCTGGCGGCAAGGTGGTGGGCATTATTCCCGAATTCCTCGCCGTGAAAGAGGTGGCGCATACGGGGCTGACGGAACTGGTTGTGGTCGATTCCATGCATACGCGTAAGGCCGAAATGGAGCGTCTCTCCGACGGGTTTATCGCAATGCCGGGCGGCATAGGAACGATGGAAGAGCTGTTCGAGATCTGGACGTGGAGCCAGCTTGGGCAGCATAAAAAACCCTGTGGTCTGCTGGATGCTGCCGGGTATTATGCCGATCTCAACGCCTTTCTGGACCGCATGGCGACCGACGGTTTCGTCAACGCCGAGCACCGCGCCATGCTACATTGCAGCGAGGATACGGAACAATTGCTTGATGCATTTGCGGCCTATGAGGCACCAGCGGCAGATATTCGTATCAAGGTCATGCAAACCTGATTGCTTCACAGACAACCCGAATTCAGCCTAACGTTCGCGCAAAGAGGATTATTCCATGACAAATGTACTACTTACACCTGTTCTTGTGCTCATCTGCTGGACGCTTTTCATGTGGCTTTGGATGTATGCCACCCGCATTCCCGCGATGCAGAAAGCGAAGATCAACGTCGCCAAAATGACCGAGAAATCGGAAATGGATGTCCTGCCAAAGGAAGTCCGCCGCATCGCGGATAATTACAATCACCTGCACGAACAACCGGTGATTTTCTATGCTCTGATGTTCGTGGCAGTGCTGTCCGAAACCTCGACCATGCTGTTGGTGTATGCAGCGTGGGTTTATGTCGCTTTGCGCATTGCACACAGCCTCATTCAGGCCCTGTGGAATTTCATCCCCGCCCGCTTCTTCGTATTCAGCGCGTCGTCACTCGTCCTGTTCGTCATCGCCGGCATCAATGTCGGGGTATTGTTGGGAAGCTAGGACGCTATTTTCGCCACCAGCTTTCAGCGAAATCTGACCAGCCCGGAATATGCCGGGATGGTTTGCTCGCGTGAAACTTTGCGTGGCTGGAGCTTCGATCACTATGATCGAGCTGGAACCAGTCAACCAAGCTGAATCCGTAATAGATGATATCGGTCTGCATGAGCGAAAACACGGGGTTGCCAGCCTGTGCAGGACTTACAGGCAATGCCCGGTGTCCTGTAAGTGGGAGCAACTTTGGCCAGATTGCCCAAAAATCATCCAGTTGGGCGACACGCTCAGGTCCTGACGCAGGTTTGGCACCCCAAGCTTGCGGCCAGAATCCAGCGTCTACTTCGGCAGCAACGCCTCGGTAGACCCATCTCTCGAATTCTTTGATCGCCTCGACACCTCTGGTCCAACGCAAAATGTATGAATCAGGATCATAAATATTCGACGCCAACCAAATGGCATCCTCTGGCAATTGCTGACCGAAAAAATCTTCCAGTTCCATGACCACCTCGGAGATGTCAGATGTAACACCAAAACGTGGCGGATAGTTTGGCAACTGTTCCAGAAAATCCGGATGCGGTTTTCGTTGCGCAAAAGCTATATTCGCATTGTCGAAAATTTCTTGCGTAAAACCGTACATACCTACCTGTGTTTTCAATCTTTGCTGCAGAGCCAAGCTCTTCCACTAAACGATTGCAAGGCCTAAACAGATTTCCATGCACGCACCAGAAGCCCGTCTGGAACAGGTCATTGACCGGTTCGAACATGTAGAAGCCCGCCTCGGTTCCGCCAGCGATGGCGACGAGATCGTGCGTCTGTCCAAGGAACACTCCGAGCTGAGGCCCGTCGCCGAGAAGGCGCGAGAGTTAAAAGCGGCCCGCGCCGAACTCGCCGATCTCGCAGAGATGATGGAGGGCGGCGACAAGGACATGGCGGAGATGGCACGCGAGGAGTTTTACGCGCTGAAGGAAAGTCTGCCCGAGAAGGAGCGCGAGGTTAGCCTGCTTCTTCTACCAAAAGACAAAGATGATGCCGCCAATGCGATGCTGGAAATTCGTGCAGGCACAGGCGGAGACGAGGCCGCGCTGTTCGCGGGCGATCTCTACCAGATGTATCGCCGCTATTGCGAAATTCAGGGCTGGAAATTCGAACTGGAATCCGCCAGCGAAGGCGAGGTTGGCGGCTATAAGGAAATCATCGCATCGATCTCCGGCAATGGCGTGTTCGGGCGATTGAAGTTTGAATCAGGCGTTCACCGGGTCCAGCGCGTCCCGGCAACGGAAAGTCAGGGCCGGGTGCACACGTCTGCGGCCACTGTTGCTATTCTCCCGGCTCCAGAAGAGATCGATATCGAGCTGAAGGATGATGACATCCGCGTCGATACCATGCGCGCGTCCGGTGCGGGTGGTCAGCACGTCAACAAAACCGATTCCGCGGTTCGCATGACCCATTTGCCGACCGGCATCGTTGTGCTCTGCCAGGAAAAATCCCAGCACCAGAACCGCGCCCGCGCCATCCAGCTGTTGAAAACGCGCCTCTATGACATGGAGCGCGAGGCCGCCGACGCTGAGCGTGCTGATGCCCGCAAATCACAAATCGGGTCGGGTGATCGGTCGGAAAAAATCCGGACCTATAATTTCCCCGAAAACCGGGTTTCCGATCACCGCATCAAGCTGACGCTTTATAAGCTCCAGGATATTCTCGCGGGCAATTCCCTCGATGAGGTGATCTCTGCGCTGGTGTCTGAAGATGAGGCTTCTCGTCTCGCAGCATTGGAGGAATGATGGCCGGTCATGTCGTTTCTCTCGCCCGTCATCCGGTAAAAGGATTTACCCCGGAGCCGCTGGCAAAAGTGACGTTGAAAACCGGAGAGCATTTTCCCGGCGACCGCTTATTTGCAGTGGAAGATGGTCCTTCGGGATTTGATCCGGATGTTCCGGAGCATATCTCAAAGATGGCATTCACCGTTCTGGCGAAACTACCCGATGTCA
>Ga0316204_10006890_pt1 | contig 17071 bp, 14 predicted proteins | sample 6monrhotite_MG_2_FD_205661 | JGI IMG/M metagenome (GOLD analysis project Ga0316204, IMG submission 205661) | Microbial mat bacterial communities from mineral coupon in-situ incubated in ocean water Damariscotta River, Maine, United States -... | ecosystem: Environmental > Aquatic > Marine >... | reverse complement strand
ACTTTATCAAGCACTATGATGGCTTAACCTGCTTTTGCACGGTTGCAGGGGCGATGCTGGATAATAATTTGATGGAAGCTCAGCTAAAGGTCATTGCGCTAGGTCGAAAGAACTCGTACTTTTATAAAACGCTGGCCGGTGCGTCGATCTCGGATATTATCACCTCCGTGGTCGCCACTTGCGTGCGGGCACAAATCAACCCTTTCGACTATCTTAATTTGATTCAACGTAACCAGGAACACGTTAAATCTAATCCTCAGGCTTGGTTGCCCTGGAATTATCATCTGAATTCTTAAAGTAGTGCCTAGTTTTCGATACTTTTGTGCCTTGATTATCTTGTCACGCTAGGCTGCCGTAAACTCACTTCATTCTGAGGCGGCTTCTCGCCGGTGATCATCACTTTCAATCGTATGTCAGTTGGCATCGTTGGCGTTATCGCTTAAGAATGCTGTTATTTTGACGCTAATATTTGTTACAATTTATACCAATAATCGTCGCAATGCAGGTTGGTCGTTATGGCAGCACGAAAGAAAAGTCTGAAAAAAAGTAAGTCTAAGAATTCATCGAATGCTAAATCCAGTACTAAAGCCAGTACTAAATCTCAGGTATCAAAGCCAAAATCCCGCTTAAAAGCCAAAGTAAAGGCCCCCGTTAAATCCAAAAAGAAGTCAGTTGCTAACAAGAAGCGAATAAAAAGCGTTGTAAAAAAGGCGAAGCCTGCAAATAAGCGACTTTCAAAAACCAAGCCAAAAAAGAAGGCAATCACCAAGAGTGTTGTAAAAAAGAAAGCAGTAAAAAAGAAAGTAGCAAAACGGAAAGCAGTCGCCAAAGCAGTAACGTCCAAGACAACAAAGGCCACCACAGCAAAAAGCGTTACCCCCAAGCAGAAAAAATCTGTACTAAAGACGCGTAAGGCAGCGGTAATTGAAAGCAGCATACCGGCTACCGTAAAAAATTCTGCAAATAAAAGGCAGTCTGGGGGCAAGGTTCGATCTTCCTCGGCTAAAGTGTTTAAAGCGGGAACATCGGTGCGTATACGTGAGGGGCGGAATGCCGGCTTAAGTGGAAAGGTGGTACGGCAGGATCCTTGTTTAGGCACTTATTTTCTGAAGCTGACCTGCTTCCAGAAAGATGCTGGTTATAAAGATGTCGAGTGGGGGCCGTATTTCAAGTCCCGGCTTGAGCCTGGTTAGTCCCGACTCGAGTTTGGTTACGGGTGCTTGGTTAAGCGAGTGTTAGTTAAGGGTGTTACTGCGGCCTCGAACCGGGCGAACGGCATATCGAGAGCTGAGTGCTTTTGATGAGACACTATCATTACCGAAACTTACTACATAAGCTTCCCCAAATCCTCGCGGTACTCTTGAATTTGTCCAATAATAGCTGGCCTGTGTGCGTGGGAATATTCTCAAGTCGATACGGGGATTCTTACAGGTAATATCCACAATGGTTGCTAATTCATTCACACGGGGCAGGCGCCAATCCCCGTTGTGATTATTTTCAGACGACATTTGCTTTAATTTATCATTTGCTTCATGCCATGTTAATAAAGTGGCTTCTCCTTTACAGGTTTGGCCATCCCAGGTTTGTCCAATGGCACAACGCATCCAGGTAAGTCCGGAATCAATATCAACTATGTTGTCATTTTCAACATCAAATCGTAACGAGGTATCGTTGGTTTGTGCGTTGCAGGCGAACGCGTGGAGAGGAGTGAAAACCGACATTACTATAAAAAATGCGGCAAAGAATTTCATCGATAGTATGGGGTGCATTCCAGTTCCAATTGTGGTTGTGGAAACGTACTTGTGTTTTTTATGGATGAAAAAAAGGCTGTTCGTAGCAAGATGTGCCACGAACAGCTAAACATTATTGCTTTTGCTATTATTTAACGGGGTATCCAGCTCCGCTCTTTACAGGTATTGCACCATGTTGCTCGTCTTTAGCGGGGTCAATTTTTACACCTCGATGGGTATAAGTGGCATACGCCTCCATCGAGATCATATCTTCACCGTTAACGTCCAACATTTGGCCTTGCATAGGCACTAAAATACACCAGTTGATCATCTCGCGCAGTGTACCGACTTTACCCAGGTTGGTTTGGTACTTTGGCCAAGTATGGGGGTTAGACGCTGAACCATCCGGGTGACAGTTACCACATGCCAGGCCATTGGTGCCGAGTTTAGGGTTGTGCCAAAGGTCATCTCCTTTTTTGACAGCTTTAAGCAGAGTGTTCATTTGATTTTTCATCTCAGCGTTTGATACAGGTGATTTTGCCTGTACTGGATTTAGAAAAGCAATGATGAACGCCATACTGACTGCAGTCAGGCAAAACAACGCAATTTTAGAGTGTTTCTTATGTTTCATTATACCTTCCTCCGTTAAATTAGACTTTCAGTCCGCGTTTCAAATTTTCAGGGAGCAGATCAGAGAATGATCTGTAATCCACCATTCCTGCAAAGTCTGACTGTAACGCAATATTATGCGTGCCAAGCCCGTCTTCAAAATCACCGGGATCTGACCGGTTCATTTTTACATCGGGGTAAGGCAATTTAACGGGAGGGTAAGGCCATGGCCATGATGTGGACAACAGGCCGGCAGAGCTTATGTTTCCTATTTTGTTATACACAATTTGATGTACGTGACCATGTATTGATACAACACGCTCAAATTTACTCAGGATCTTGCGGATTTCCGGTGCATCATAGGTTTGGAAGTTCCAGCGTGGATAATAATCCCAAAGTGGAGAATGTGTCATAATCACTACAGGTGTGTCTTTAGGCAGTTTTTTTACATCTTTAGCAAGCCATTCCAGTTGCTCCGAACCGACCCCCCAAGCACCACATTTGTGGCACTCCAGTTCTTCCATCCATCCCATGCGTTCTTTTGGCGTTAGTGATTTAGCCGTCCAGAAATCCTTAACCAGGATAGAGTTCATGCCAATAAAGTGAACACCGTTATGGTCAAAGGACCAATGTTCACCACCGAACAAACCTCGCCAGGCTTTACCCATATCAAGATAATAATCATGCTCGCCAGGAATAATGCGGTAAGGCATTTTCAGTTTGTCGAGAATTTTTTTACCTTTTACAAGCTCAGCTTCCAAACCGGATTGTCCAATGTCGCCTGCGTACAGGACAAAGTCGGGCCGGGGTGAGATTTTATTGACGTCGGCAACTGCCTTTTCCAGGATATCGTCAAACTTATGGTCTTTAATGTCGTACAAATGCGCGTCGGTTAAAACAGCGAAATTGAAAGGTTTAATTTTCTTGGATGCTGCATGTGCAACTCCACCAAACCCAATCATGCTGTTTAAACTTGGCGCGAATATACCCGTAACAATTGTTGCGGCTCCAGCTTTCGTGGACATTCCTAAAAATTGTCTTCGGGAAACTTTTTCCATGATCAATCCTCCTACAAAGTTGTCTATGCAATGCTCATGTTATAGTAAGTTTAGACTAAGTCTACGTTAAAACTTGGTAAACGTCATTAGACTTAGTCTAAATTAGTAACATAATCGTAGATTGTTTTAAAGCGGTTTTTTATAAATTAATGGAATAAATCTAAAATAAATGGATCGGTGAAGTCTGAAACATTATTATTTCCATTGCAAACAATAGGTTGCAAGTACTTTTTAGAAAAAACAATATTCTCTAATTAGTGTAGCAGTGACTATAAAATTTTCCTTATATAAACTGGGTAATTTAGTGGTTTTAATACGCTTTATTGGTACTTTAGAAATTGGTGAATAACTTATATATTGCAATGCCTTGATCTTCGATTAAAAGGTAAGGCCAAACTCTTTCGATAAGCGTATTGTCGGCAGGATGTTTATGCAGCTATTGTGCCGTTATCAACCGTTACCTGCTGGCTTTGGAGTGATAAAACGTGTGGCGAGTTACGCTTGAAGCCTTTTTTATAGCAGGCGGTGCGTTGTGCCAATGGATTTGGCAAATGTTTTAGAGAGGAAAGCCTGGTTGGCGAAATCAGGCCAGGCGGTGGCGGCGGTGACAACTTCGTCTATGATGGTGTTGGCGTTCTTGATGGTCAGCTTTGTCGCTAATGCAAGCAAGTCATCACGCGTAAAATGATCATCCTTGGCATTAACCGTCATCTGGTGCCGGGCCGTAAAATGGTTGCCGTAAGCAAAGGTGAGGTCATACGCTGGGGAGAGTTGCCACCTTCCAGAGTGGTCCATTAAGTACGAAAAGTTTTTTGTATGATCGTCCTGGTTGCGGGTAACAACATTAAAAACCATGCGCCGGTAGGCTTTTTGCTGTTCCTGGTGTGACTGGGTCAACGCCAGGCTGGCACGCAGGTAGTCTTCATAATCCATTAACCGGGGGATATTAAAATCTTTGTGCAGTAGACCGCATAACGATGCCATGTGCAGTTTTCTACCGTCGGGCAGGCGGTCAAAACGCCGAACCATAAAATGATGCCGGCCATTTTCCTGTAACAAATGGGTTTGCGCCATGTCTATGCCAGCCGCTTTCGCCATGAGTGAATAAGCGTATTCCAGTTTCCCGAATTCCTGTGGCTCGCCTTGGGCGCCGTCAAATTTAATCATCCATAGCTGATATCCTGAGGGGCATTCCCCGAGGCCGGAGATGACATCATTGGTTTGCGGGTTCCAGGCAATGACCGCTTTAGGATATTGCCCGCCCGCGGATACGCCGACTTGCATGATGTCACTGGACTTTACTTCTAAGTCACCCTGGATCACATGGCGTGCTTCGTCGACCAATTGTGCAATTTCCAATGGGGTTTGGATTCTCGCATTATCGACCTGTTCAGCGGGTAAATATTCCAGTGCGCCAACGGCGCGTTGCCCGACATAAAGTAATTTTTGCAGTGGTGATAATTCGTATCGGTGACTACCCAGTTTATTTCTAAAGTACTGCTCAATAATGGCGTTGCCGAATTTGTCGGGCAGGGAGTCTGCGAAAATGCCTAATAGCCCTTGGAATGCCGGGTCTCTGTTTGGATAGGTAAATATACGTGGCGATAAAGGGATTTCAAAGGGCGATATTGAATGGCCTGTACTAATAAACGCTGGGTCGTACTGAAACGAGATTTTGCCATCGGCCTCTGCCAGGGCACCAACCCGGCGGCCCCACATTTGAACTTCACATACTAATTCCTGAGTCATATTGTATTATCGCTTGCTGGCGCGTTTTCTAACACTGGTTTTTGTCCCCGTCAGTTTGTCCATTGGACTGATTTCCGGTTTTGCATTGAGAATACTTTCAAGCTTGTCGAGTTTACCAATTGCCCGGAAGACGGCAATGAGGCGTACCACGCTAATCTCACCGGTTTGTTCAAATTTTTTGTAAGTGCTTTTGGAGATACTTGCCGTTTGATACACATCCTTCTGCGAAAGATTCTGGCTCAAGCGTTGTTCCGCCACCCAATGCGCTAAATTGAGCGCAATTTCTTGATCGCTATTAAGGGCTAATATAATGGTCATAAATGTCCTTAAATGGCCTTAAAGATCTAAATAATAGTACTAGTATTTTTGTCGTGCAAGCGAAATCGCAGTGGAAGATCGAAAAAATACCGGATAAGCTGAGTTTTGTGACGGCATGCAAATATATGTGATTATTATTTGTGTACTGTTTATAAATATGGTTAACTGATAATGAATGTCGTTACGGCACGGGTAACGATCGTCAAAGTCCAATATTAAAACCATTAAATAATAGAGTGGTGGTACTTGGTTGTACCAATGTGTTGTCTGGTCGTATTTGTTGTTTGTAGTAGGTGTCATTATGGTTGTTCATCAGTTCCATCGTCTTGTTAATGTGTGTCGCGCCTTTAATCTCCATCGGTTCTCTCAAAAACACGCTTTGTTATATACCGGCTTGCTGCTGTTGATTGCGGTGGTTGGGTTCGCTTATCTGCTGTTGTTTCCGGCGCTTGTGGTTTTTGGGCTTATGCAATTGTCGCAGATCGCAGCAAATTCCATTTTGCCAGATACCTACATGTCGTCACTGTTTTGGTATGCCCTTGTCGTTTTTAGTATTGGTATCAGCTATCACATATTCACCATTCAATTTGCGTTACCGAAAGGGTTTGCGCTTGAGCATAACAAAACCACCGCAAAACTGTTTGGTGTGGCGAGACCGCAGGGAAAAGGGTGTTTGTACCCATGTATCAACAAAATAATCCTGAGCGATCAATGTGAATTTGAGTTGGTTAAACACCCGGTTTCGGGTATTCCGTTTTGGACAAATAATGTGTTGGTAGTTGGGTTTGGCTTTATGCAAAGCCTTCCGCCGAACTATTTTAATAGTGCCGTCATTGAGAAATTATTACAGTTTTCAAAACGTAAACATCCGCTCATCAACTGGTTATCGCAACTGGGCGACATATGGCAACGTTACCCGCTGGCATTTAAACAAAGAAACAAGCTGGGTGATAAGTTTATATATTGGTTCTTTAACTATTACTCGACATTGTATCTAAAATTTTCAGTTCATTTAACGAATAAGGCGGAAATGCTGGCTGATAGTTTAGCGCTACAGTACGTCAACGATCTTGACCTGGCCGAGACCATTGAAGCGCAAATGGTGTTGCGGCAGTTTTTTTCACACACCTATTGGCCGACGTTAAACCACTTGATTAAACGAAACCGGGTGGACCCAAACGAAATTCGTCCCTTCAGTGCGTTACCTGCGGCAATACAAAAAGCTTTAACCCGTGAGAAAATAGTCACAATGCTTAAAGAAATATATGCTAATCCTGCCAGCATTAACAGCAGTAGACTGACGTTGCAAGCGCGGATGGAAAATATCGGGCATTCCAGGGTAAGAGTACCCACGCTAAGTGGTGTTAATTCAGCCGAATATTATTTTGAGCATGATTACGAGGAAGTGGTGCGTCTTATGGATTCCTATTGGGCGCATAATGTGATCGAGGCATCGCGTGGCACAAAAAGCAATACGCATAAGCCGTTGCAAGAGGCCAGCGTTAATATCGCACTAGCATCGAATTAGCGTTATTTCTTACGGTGCTTAACATCGTGATGATGACTGGGGATGCTTATTTAACTGTTACTCTGGGCGGCAATCGTATTTGCTGGCTATCACTCACGCCATTATACGTCGGAGTGACTTGAGCGATCAGCCTATTCTGAGTCGCTCAACCTATTCTGACTTTCTAAACCTGACGCTCTCAACCTAAATGATTCACGAGGATGTGAGGTTTAGGTGTGTATCATTAAGGCTAAATTTGATTAATCGTGGTGATGGCCGTGAGGACCATGGACGTGGCCATGCTCCAGTTCTTCTTTGGTGGCGCTGCGAATTTCCACTATTTTGACTTCAAAATTTAGATGATACCCTGCAAGTGGATGATTGGCATCTACCGTTATGGTGTCGTCGGTAATTTCCATAACCGTTACCGCCACATGGGTTCCATCAGGGCCTTCCGCGTGATATTGGGCGCCAATTTTAACTTCTTCTTCGTCGCCAAATAATTCCTTCGGTACAGCCTGTTTTTTGGAATCGTCCCGTACGCCATAGGCATCTTCCGGGGCAATGCGGACCTTGAGTTCTTCGCCGACAGACTTTCCAAGTAATGCCGTTTCGAGCCCGGAAATGATATTGCCGGCGCCATGCAAATAGGCCAGCGGATCGCTACCTTCTGAGCTGTCCATCAGATTTCCGCTATCGTCAGTCAGCTTATAGTCGATACTGACAACGCTATCTTTACTAATTTGCATGATGTTCTCCTAATCAGTCTCGGCCTAATAATGCGCCTACCACCATGCGCGCCCATTGCGGTATTCAATCTGTCATAGCAATTTGTGTTGCAACAACATGCATGGACTGTAACAACACGAACCGTAACAACATGGCAGAGCCGACAGTGCGTACGTATGGTAGTAGAAATAAGGCGCTACATTAACATGTTTTGCGAATGAAATAAAAAATAATTTGAAATTAGGCGTAATTACAGGATTTTCGCGTATATTAAGGCTGATCTTCCGCTTTAGACGCTAACCATTACACTGGGAATTCCCGAGGTGGCAGCGTTGAGTTTAAAAGGAATGCCCTGTAATGTTGAACCTAGATTCCGCGGTTGTCCGTGCTGAGTTCGGGCCAACACCCTGAAAAAAATGTTAACGTGTTGCAGATGATGCTGATGTACTTGCCAGCAAAACCGAGAATTCCGGCAATAGCGATGCAGCAGGCTTTGCGCCTTATGGCTTTTTTGAAGCGGATTCTGCTTTACTGATTTTGATTTCATCCTCTTCAAACAATTTTTCCAGGTCTTCGCGTGCTTCCTGGGTTCGCGTAATAAGCTGCTCTTCGTCTTTATGCACTTCGTAGAGTTTGTGAAATGCGTTAATGTCATGTTCTTTGAAGGTGTTTGCGGCGTGCTCCGCCCGGGATTCGCTGTAGCCTAATTCCACAAGACCCCGCTTGCCTAATTGCAGGGCAGATTCAAAGGTATCGCGTTCCACAATGGTGACGCCTTGGTCCATTAAGTGGTAAGCGTGCACCATGTCCCAGGCACGGGCGAGAATTTTTACGTTTGGGTATAGCTTTTTAACGCTTGCCGCAATTTCAAGCGTTGCATCCCAGTCATCGGTGGCAAGGATTAACAGTTTTGCCTTCGAAATACCTGCCGACTCCAATAGCTCCAGGCGGGTGGCATCGCCATAAAATACTTTAAATCCGAAGCGCTTGACGCGTTCGATGTGCTCCGGGCTGTGGTCAATTACCGTGGTGGGGATTTTTTTTGCGTGTAACAAACGCGCGATAATTTGTCCAAAGCGCCCAAAACCCGCAATTATTACACCATTATGTTCGTGGATCACATCGTCATCGGGTTTGGTGATGCGGGCCGCAAATCGCGGTACGATTATTTTGTCATTAATAATAATGAAAAGAGGGGTGGTTAACATCGATAACGCGACAGCAACAACAAGAATGCCACTGATTTCCGTCGGGAGTATGGTGAGCGATGTTGCTATGCTGAAAATAACAAACGCAAATTCACCGCCCTGTGATAGCAAAAACGTAAAAAAATAGCGCTGGCTGCCTGGTATCCCGGTGTAGAGGCCCAGAATAAATAGCACAGCCATTTTTACGGCCACTAACCCAAATACGATTCCGGTAATCAACCATGGGTTGTTGATCAGCAGGCCAAAATCGATGGACATACCCACGGAGATAAAAAACAAGCCTAACAACAGGCCTTTGAACGGTTCGAGATCAGACTCCAGTTGATGGCGATATTCCGATTCAGCCAATAATACCCCCGCCAAAAACGTACCTAATGCCATGGACATGTCCACCGCCTGCATAAGCAATGCAATACCAATGACCAGCAGCAGTGAAAATGCAGTAAAAATCTCCCGAGATCGCGTACTTGCAATGAGCCGGAATATTGGCAGCGTGAGGTAGCGGCCGCCGATTACAATGGCGATGATGACGGCAACCACTTTAATGGTTGCCAGCCAGGGGTCGGTGTCAGTTTGTTGCGATGTGCCGACGGCCAGCAGCGGTAATAGCGCGAGTACGGGAATAACAACAATATCCTGAAATAATAAAATGGAAAAACTGGTGTTACCTACCGGTGTGGAAAGCTGGTTTTTTTCGGTTAATACTTGTAATGCAATGGCAGTAGAGGATAACGCCAGCCCGATTGCCGCGACCAGTGCAACACGCCATTCCATTTGCAGGACCAGGGCGAGCGAAAATAAGGCTGCGGTGGTCAGAATGACCTGGGCACCACCGGTGCCAATGATTGGTTTTCGCATGGACCACAGGCGCTGGGGATTTAATTCAAGCCCGATTAGAAACAAAAACAGCACAACACCAAATTCAGAAAAATGCAGAATATCCTCCGCATTGTTAATGAATTTCAAGCCCCAGGGACCGATAAAAATACCGGCGGCGAGGTAGCCAAGCACCGAGCCCAGGCCGAGTTTTTTGGCAATGGGGACTGAGATTACGGCGGCAGATAAATACACTAATGCATTAAATAAAAGACTATGATCATCCATTGAGGGTAATTTCCAAGTGCTGCGGTGTAATACCGTTTATACGTTTATATTGTGGTTTCAGGTGGCGTAATTGTTTCATGCAGGGTAATTCATGGGTTCCCTCAATTAGTGGGTTTTCGGTTAATTAACCGGAATAATTGCCCATATTAACACGATGTTTCCTGAATATAAGCATTAGAAAGGGAAATGCGTGGGTATATTAATCGATATTAGTGACGCCAGCGGGAGAACGTAAAAAAGCCCGCCAATGGCGGGCTTAGGAGGAGCATCCAGCTTAATGGTGATAACGACTTAAGTGGATGGGATTTTTAAATCAAGCATGCTGCCTTTTAGCTTCATGCCATGCGTGAAACTTAGCTTGTTTATATTGAGTACCGCTACATATTCCTTGGCGATTAAAAGCGGACGCCAGTCGAATAGTCCCGAAAGCACCACGGGAATCGCTAACAAAGGCAATAAAATACTGTAGCCGAGCGGGGATGTGGTGGTTAGTGGTATGCCGATTAGAACAGCGCCAAATAACACCTTGCTATACCGAGTTATAGGGTTTGTCATGTTAAAATCCTCCAGTCTATTAAAAGAGAGTAGTGTTGACGATAAATGCGTTTACACGCCATAACGAGAAAAACAATAAATGTTTTTAGCCGTTTGGAGTAACCCTCGATGGATATGTGTAAAGCCTGGGACATCAGGAATTCCCGCAAGCAATGGATGGGTCAAGACGGATTTCATTGCGTGATGAAAGTCCCATTGGCCATGCCTTACACAGAGCAAGCATTGCTCTAATAGACCCGGTGTTGAGTCTGGTTTGCGTCGATGCAGTCTTACAATTTAACACCTTATTTCATGTAACAAAAAACGATTTGTTGACTTGCCTTGGTGAAAGGCTTGCTACTGCCCGATGAGGTATCCATCTATAACACGGGCAATCGGTTTTTAAAGCAGTTTGTATTGTTGGGCCTCCTTTGCGTTTGTTGGTATTGAGTTTAGTGGTTCTGGTTTTAGTAACTTTTGCGTTAATAACGTTGGCTCTATTATCGTTGGTTAAAATAGCGTTGTTTCAAATAACGCTGGCTGTATCAATGTTGCCTGTATTCGAAACAGGCTGCCTGTTGCTTCTGCTGTGTTGCTGATTATAGGGATAGCAATCCTAATGCCAATTTCAAATATGCGGCGGTAGTGACGTGTAATTGATTGTTTTGTATTGTTATTTAAGGTCTTGGTGTGGCCGGATCGATTTTAATTTTCACATGAGAAATATTAACGACTGCCCTGTAAATGTGCATTGAGTCTTATCGAAGTACTGAATAAGGGCAGGGTGCGCTTATTGGCCAGGCGTGGTGCCTGTTGGGCACACCGATTTGTTTAGATTAATGCAAGCAGTGGGCAGGCATTATCGTGTCAGGGTCTACCCTCCGCCTGATGACGGGGCAGTTGATATTAAACCGGGTGTTAAGAGTGGTTAACGACTGACACTTTCCAGTTGCGTTTTGTATTTTTCAAATAATTGCAGATTACTGCTTACGGATTCCGTACGGTTGGTGTATTTTTCTGTTGTCAGTTTAAAGTCAAGCAGTTGTTGTTTTATTTCGTTAATGTGAATGTCGATGCGCTCAACTTCCGCCGGGTCTTCTGTGAGTGCCCTGGTCTCCATGCGTCGTGCCAGTGTTTTTTCCAATAGCGCGATAATTTTGTTATTTAATTCAAAATAACCGTTGAGCATGGATTGTGTCCCTGCATTAATAATATTGTTCTTAATCCAAAGATACTCTTCAATGCCGAGGTTTGATTCCTGTGCCGCCTGCGTTTCAATGTGGTTGTAATGCCGTGACATCGCCGGTGGAGCATTCTCGTTAATAACAAGCAGCTGTTTTTCACGTTGTTTTACTTCTATATAAAGTAACACCTGTTGTTCACTAAGCGTGTTGTCATCGGGTGGTACAAAGTGTTTTGGCGTTGTCTTTGGCGTGGAGTCATTGTTTGTGCTGTCATGATTGTTGCTGTCATGATCGTTACCGCCATGATTGTTACTGTTGCAGCTTAACAACACGAAAAGGACAGCGAGCATCAGCAGGGTAAATGGGGTTAGTGGGTAGGCGGCAGTCTTCATAATAGATCTCAATGATAGTGACGGCCCTGAACTCGCAAAGCTTTAGCCAGTTTCCGTCATTGATCGCTACAGAAGCGCATTAACCGCTTGATGAGCATTCCGTTTGTTACGCTTTATCTGTTCGCCCATTGAATGAAGGCACTATGACATGCAAAACGACATGCAAAGCACGGTCGTCGTGGCATCTGGACCGCGCTGTATAAAGTTGAAATATTGACATATTCCTGCACCGTTAAACGCTGCTAACAGCGGAATTCAGGCTTAACCCGGTTGCCTGCAATTTAGTCCGGGTTTTTGTGGTTTTTTTCCAGTAGATTAAGGCTTGCCTGCACGCATTTCAGGATGCCGTAGTCATAATGTTCCTCAAGGGCATCATAAACTGGCTTAAGCCGGTTATCGTTGTCGTCATATAACAGCTCAAATGCATTCACAATATCTGAATACTGGGATTCACTCAGGGGCAGGATATCCTGGCAGTGCAACAGGCCTGCCGCGATGGCTTCAGCAAAGTGCCCGTATACCGTTGACGGCTTCAGGTCGCGCATTTTGGCGATGGTTTCCACGTCCCTGCCTTGCTGGTGCAGGTGCAGGGTGTCGTTAATGGTGTCATTGAGTCCACTGGACAATAGCGCGGGCAGGGGCATGGCATTTATTTCATCCAGAAATAACTGGCCATACCGCTTCAGCTTCTGCTCACCAATGCCGGCTATCGACTTCATGTCTTCAATCCTGCCGGGCCTGCGTCGCGCCATTTCCTGCAGGGTTTTGTCATGAAAAATCACATAGGCAGGAACACCCTGTTCTTCGGCTAATGTGAGGCGTAGTTCCCGAAAGCGGTTATACAATGGCTCATCACAGGCGCGCAGTTGTTTTGCCGTTGACGTGGGCGCGCTTTTAATGTCCTGGCTTTTTTGCAGCGTGCGCAGCTTAATTTGTATGTCACCCCGTAACAACGGGCGACATTTTTCAGTTAACTTTAAGGCGCCATGGCCTTCGTTGTCGGTTTCTATATAACCCAGGGCAATAAGTTGGCGGAATATGCTGCGCCATTGCGTATTATTGTGTGCTTTGCCAATACCAAAGGTGCTGAGCTGATGGTGGCCATTGTATTGAATGCGCTCATCGGCTTTGCCGGTTAAAATATCAATAACATAATTAACGCCAAATCGCTGCCCGGTACGGTAAATACAAGACAGTGCCATTTGAGCCGCAACAGACCCATCCCAGGTTTGCGGCGGGGTAACACAGTTATCACAGTTACCGCAGGGGGTTTCAAGGGTTTCACCAAAGTAGGCCAGTAGCGATTGGCGGCGACAGGTGGTCAGTTCCGTGAGCCCGAGCATGGCTTCGAGTTTGTGATGGGCAATGTGTTTAAATTGTGGGTCGCTATCGGCATCCAGTACAAATTGGCGTAAGGTAATCACATCCTGCAAGCCGTATCCCATCCAGGCGTTGGCCGGTTCACCGTCGCGCCCCGCCCGCCCGGTTTCCTGGTAGTAAGCTTCAATGCTCTTGGGTAAGTTAAGGTGAGCAACAAAGCGTACGTTGGGTTTGTCGATACCCATGCCGAAGGCGATGGTTGCCACAATAATAAGGCCATCTTCGCGTAAGAAGCGCTCCTGGTTGCGTTGTCTTACTTCAACGGGCAATCCCGCATGATAGGGCAGTGCATTGTGGCCTTTTGATGACAACCACTCAGCAATGCTTTCCACTTTTTTGCGTGACAGGCAGTATACAATGCCGGTGTCATCGGGATGTTTGTTGTTAATAAACCGCCACAATTGATCGCGGGGGTTTTGTCCATCACTAATGGCATAGTGAATGTTTGGGCGGTCAAAGCTGTTAACAAATACCGTGGCGCCGGTTAGATTCAGCTGGTCAACAATTTCCTGGCGGGTGCGCTGGTCGGCAGTGGCCGTTAAGGCAACACGCGGCACGTTAGGGTAGCGCTCGTGTAGCGTTGAGAGTTGCTGGTATTCTTTGCGAAAGTCATGCCCCCACTGGGAAACGCAATGGGCCTCATCAATGGCAAATAACGAAATGGTTGATTGATCCATCAGCCTCAGCATGGCATTGCTTAGCAGGCGTTCCGGTGCCACGTATAACAGGTCCAGCTCCCCATTGAGAAAGGCCTGCTCATTGCGGCGTATCGCGGCTGAATTGAGTGTCGAGTTTAGAAAAGCCGCGCGTACCCCCAGCTGATTCAGTGTATTGACTTGATCCTGCATTAGCGCGATTAAAGGGGAAACCACAATGCCGGTGCCTTGCCGAACAATGGCGGGAATCTGGTAACACAATGATTTACCACCGCCCGTCGGCATTAACGTCAATACATCCTGACCGGCTATCAGTGCGCCAATAATGTCAGCCTGGTTGAAGCGAAAGTCCTGATAACCATAAACGGTTCTAAGTATATTGTAGGCGCTTTGCATGTTAAACCATCGTTATTTGTGACAGGGGTTGTTCGTTGGGACTACCAGTTTAAGCATTGACGGGGTTGTGATCCAAGTGTTGCTGCTACCGGAAACCATTCGTTTGCATGCGTTAAAGTATTGTTAATATATTGAAATCATTTGGTTTAATGGTGTGGGGTGTTCACCAAAGGCGGATATTGTAGCATAACTATCGATCGGCGCTAAATTGGCTGAAAATTGACAGTATCGCGGTTATTTAAGCGCATTTAGGGTGTATACGCCGATGGCTTAAGTCGGTTTCCATGACATAACGCAGCAAGCATTGCGGCTGTATTTATGTAGCAATAATGTGGCAGTGATTTACCTTAATATCACCATTGTCGGTGTTAACGCGGGCTGGTGTCAGGGTTACAGTCGAATTTTAGGGAGATTGTTTTTGGCAATAATGACGTTTGGGTATGAAAGGTTTTCACCCGGTCCATAGGTATCTTGATTTGCAGTGGTGTGATGCAGCAACGGCCCGTGTATTTCCAGGGCACTACGCTTGTTTTTTTTACTCTGATACTTGCGTTGATAATTGAGCGGGGAAACCTTGAAGCGCTGCTTGAATGCTTTTGAAAATGCAGCACAGGATTGGTATCCACAGGCATAGGCAACGTCGGTAATGGAGTGGCTGGTATTTTGTAGCTGAATAATGGCGTTTTCCAGGCGGACTCGTTTTATGTGCGAATTAAGGTTTTCGCCCACCTCCGATTTAAAAATTCTATGGAAATGATAGGGCGACAAGTATGAAATGCTGGCCAGCCGTTCCAAGGTTAACGGTTTGTTAATGTTGTTTTGAATATAAGCAAGTACTTTGTGTATCCTGACTTTATGATGATTCGTTGTTTGATTTTCCATTGATAACCCCCACGGGTTGCATTGATTATGTTGCTAATGGTTGAAAATCAGGGCATGACTAACGTCAAGCCGATGCGGTAAGCCACGTCCAAGTCGGTTTATGCTAATACGATTATCCCGCCATGCCCTCCATTGCCGTTACGCGGTGCCTTTTTAATCAGGACCATCAGTGATATCACTCAAACGTTAACCGGCCCTGGTGATTAAATTACAGCACCGGCGCGAATAAACGGGCATTAACCAGTTGCCGCCAGCTTGTGACGCGTGTTGCCCGACAACGGCGATGTACTACCGATGTTGATTTAAAGATCGACGCCTATTAGGTTACTGACGACCAATTTTAAAATCTTTGAAAAAATATTTTTTGGCTTGATAGTCGGGGCTATTGATCGTTGAGTTTGCTCACTGTCGCGGTTGTTTTTTTGTTTCGACAAGTTTGTTCGAAAAGGCGGTGCGTCGTTATTCAACACCGGCGAGTGACAACACGGTCGAGGGGAAACCGTGGCCTGGCTCGGCGGGTTGCGCCCATCAAATAAACGTAGCTTGATGCGTGATACCGTTAATAACTGGCTTTCCTTGGGGTTGGTCGGGCTTTCCTTGAGGGCAGTCGACATATCCTTGGGGCCAGCCAGGCTTTCCTTGGGGTCAGTGGGGCCTTCCTTGGGGTCAGTCGGGCTTTCCTTGGGGTCAGTCAGGCTTTCCTTGGAGGTAGTCGGGCTTTCCTTGGGGTCAGTCGGGTTTTCCTTGGAGGTAGTCGGCCCTTCCTTGGGCAGTGGCGCTTGTCCTGTAGCGGGTTGCAGGGGCACTTTGTATGCAAAATATACACTGACGGTAATCCTGGCAGGCGGTAATTCTTCACATTAATACCGGCATTAATTCACTTGCAGGCAACCTCCATTCTCGTTACCATCGATTCCTTGATGAATTAAAGAGATAGCAAGGACGCCATGCTAATTCGCCTGCGTAGCCAAACCGGGTTGTATGACCTGATTCCCCGGGAGTTTACCGTCACCGACGGCACCCGCCTGACGTTTCCGGATACCGATAGCGCCAGCCGGTTTCTACATCAATTCCGACTCGATGCCCACGCCATGGGGCGCTTGCGGGATCTCCATCGTCACGTTTACAACCCGGTTGACATCGGGCGGCCCCTTGATGACGATAGGCTGATCAAACAACTGGCCACTGCACTGGCGGGCTTATCCGGTGGCGCCGTTGCTGTGATTCAGCGGGAGGAAGACGAAGTGCAGCCTCGCTGGGGCGGTGCCGGGGCATTCCTGGCATCCTCGGCTGCAACCCCGAAACCCGTCTCGCGGCCCATTACCGATCGTGAGCGCCAACGCTGGGCCGAAAAATTTGAAACCGAACCGGTGCCAGAACAAAAGTACAAAATCGTCATTGAAGTGGCGGGTAAACAGCTCAAACCATTGGTGGGCTGGTTGGATCTCAGGCCCATTCTCAGCGGGGAAGACTACGGTCATAGCACCCACTTTAAACGCGACACCGGCAGCGATGCCCACCGGGTGGTGCTGCGTTTTGATAACGTACCCAACAAACCCCGCCGACTGTATTACGTCATCGGCACCTTTCATCTGCCGTTAAGTATGAACATCACCCCCGTGGCCCGCGACGCCG
>Ga0316204_10006889_pt1 | contig 17072 bp, 15 predicted proteins | sample 6monrhotite_MG_2_FD_205661 | JGI IMG/M metagenome (GOLD analysis project Ga0316204, IMG submission 205661) | Microbial mat bacterial communities from mineral coupon in-situ incubated in ocean water Damariscotta River, Maine, United States -... | ecosystem: Environmental > Aquatic > Marine >... | reverse complement strand
GTTTTATTTTTCAGAAAAACTAACCCTATTTTCAAAACCTAAAATTTCATTACCAGGATCTGAATCCAAATTTATTACTGGTTTTATATTGAGTGTCTTAAACCCTCCTGTCTTGTTGTTCTGGATATTAGGTATTACACTGACACAAAAATACTTTCTTCCTCTTACGGACATGAGCTCTATTGGTGTTCTCCTCTTATTCTTTGCAGGAGTATTCTTGGGTAAAGTTGCTATCCTTTATTTCTATGCTAAATTGGGCAATGGAATGCAAAAAAAGAAAAATACCGATGCATCCAAACTTAATAGAGTTATCGGTATTGCTTTGGTCCTTTTATCGACGGTCCAAGGAATTCGATTCCTTATTGAATAGGAACGCATATATCCACAATAGATTTGTTTTCAGGATGTTCTCGATAGTCATTGTAATACAATTCAAACGGTGGCAAATTTCTTACTTGATACCCTTGTTCGTTTACCCAAACAAACATAGACACCCACGCTTTTTCAAATTCTGACATCGACAATTCAAAAGATCCTACTGCACACTTGCCTGGATTTAAGTGAAGATAATGGATTCCTTTTTCTTCTGGTACTGCCTCAGGCAATACTATACCAATGTTAACTCGAATCTTTTCTGGAGCAGTCACTTTAGCGCTGTCTAAATAAATTCCTGTCATTGTTAAACCTGGAAGATCCATAAAACCCTTTGGTCTTGCCCATTGTATTATTTTGTTATATCCTTCGGTTTGATTCATTAATCCCACATGCGTGACATAAGAAACATGTTTTGACGGCACTTCTTTAACTTGGATCGTAGCATTCATTTTCAAAAAATTTAAAATGTTAGTAATACTGCGAAAATATGGCTCGAACGCGGTGACGGGTGTACCATTCTTGCCTTCTACTATACGAATCTTGCTAAATTTTGATGGTGCTTGTTTACGAAATGCCGTTGGAGACAATCCAAAATGCTTTTTAAACGACCTTCCAAAGGCACTTAATTGAGAATATCCAAATGCTTCAGAAACCTCTATTACTGGAAGATCTGGATGATTGAGTAATTGTGAAGCACAATGTTCTAATCGACGTCTGTTAACATAAGCGTTTAAAGATTCACCCGTTACTTCTCGAAATACACGATGAAAATGGAAAGGTGCATAAAATGCGGATTGAGCTACATCACTTAGAGTGATAGATTCTCGAATGTGAGCCTCAATAAATAAAAAAGCTCTAGATATTCGATGCAAATGCTCTTGAGATCCGTTCATTTAGCCAACCGTAATTCGAACAACCGTTCCTTCATTACTTCTAATATTATAAACAGTATCATCTTCAAATATGAGGTATTGCCCTTTAATGCCCTTGAGCACGCCAGAATAACGTCCCAATTTTTCTAAGTTCAAACTTTTAGGTTTGATGGGGTAACGGAGTACTGGAAAATCAAGGTGAGTCTCTCCATTGTTTTCAATGAAATATTGGTTTGCTTCATCGGGAATAAACGCTTTTAGTTTTCCACGCCAATCGATCAAGTTTTCATCATCAATATCATTTTTAAGCATTTTTCGCCAATTCGTCTTATCGCTAATATGCTCTTTAAGTGCTACTTCTGTAATTCCGGCGAGGTATCGATTGGGGACTTCAACAATTTCAATAGCTTCATGAGCGCCTTGATCAATCCATCTTGTAGGCACTTGCGTTTTTCGAGTCACACCCACCTTCACATTACTACTGTTTGCTAAATACACAATATGTGGCTGGAGTTGCACCTTCTTTTCATAAGCCAAGTCACGATCTTCTTGATCTAAATGAGCTTTGCTCAATTCGGGCCGCATGATCCAATCTGCTGCCTGCGGAATCTCATAAAAACAATCGTAACAAAATCCTTGTCTGAATATTTTTTTATTGAGCTGGCAATTTAAACACTGAAAGTCTACAAATTCCATCGTCACTTTCTTGTCAAGCAACTGATTTACATTCAGAAAATCATTTTCAAATACTAAATAATACTGAATAGGCGAACCGTTTTCAGTTTGCATTTTCGTGAGTACTCCTTCGTAGTTCATACCAATAAAATTGTTACTTTTATCGGATAAAGATAGGTCAAAAATATGCCAATACCCATCCTAAATTCTCTTGCCTCTTGGTTTTTAAAGAAACGATTTCATCAAATTGAATTGTTTCTAAAATACCCTATTGAGGTGCAAGAAGAATTACTTCAACACCTTCTTTCGAAAGCGAAAAATACGGAGATTGGCAAACAATATGACTTTTCTACCATTACCACTTATCGAGAGTTCGCCGAAAGGGTTCCTATAACTAGTTATGAATGCTGCGAAGCCAATATTGAACGTTCCCGTCGAGGAGAAGGGAATATCTTCTGGCCAAGTCCAATTAAATGGTTTGCCAAATCGAGTGGTACAACCAATGCTAAAAGTAAGTTTATACCTGTGAGTAATGAAAGTCTGGAAAATTGTCATTATGCAGCAAGTAAGGATTTACTCTGCATGTACCTTAATAATAATCCGGATGCCCAACTCTTTTTAGGTAAGAGTCTTCGGCTTGGAGGAAGCAAAGAACTCTATAAAGAAAATGGCACCTCTTTTGGCGACTTATCGGCTATCTTAATAGACAACATGCCTTTTTGGGCCGAATACAGTAGTACACCAAGTAGTGAAATCTCACTGATGGGTGATTGGGAAACTAAAATGCAAGCTATTGTAAATGAAACAATTCAGGAAAACGTTACCAGCTTAGCAGGAGTTCCATCTTGGATGCTTGTCCTTCTTAATAATGTTTTGGAAACTACAGGAAAGAATAACATTTTGGAAGTTTGGCCCAACTTGGAAGTTTACTTTCATGGCGGGGTTAGTTTCGATCCATACATAGAACAGTATAATAACTTGCTACCCAAAGATAGTTTTCGCTATTACGAAATTTACAACGCTAGTGAAGGATTCTTTGCTATTCAGGATCGCAATGCAAATAAAGAATTACTCCTGATGCTCGACTATGGAATATTCTATGAGTTTATTCCTATGGATGCTTATGGCAGTCCCTCTGAAAAAGTCATTCCCTTAGCCGATGTTGAAGAAGGAAAGAATTATGCGATTATAATAACTACCAATGCAGGTCTTTGGCGCTATAAAATTGGAGACACAGTTCGATTCACTTCAATTAAACCCTACCGAATACGTGTAACCGGGAGAACCAAACACCATATCAATGTATTTGGTGAGGAATTGATTATAGAAAATGCTGAGGCTGCGTTAAGAAAGACGGCTAAACTAACCGAATGTGAAATCGTAGATTATACTGCTGGTCCTATCTTCATGGAAGGAAAGGAAAAAGGAGCACATGAATGGGTTATTGAATTTAAAAAGCAACCTGAAGACTTTTCTCGTTTCTCACTTTTACTAGATCAAACGCTTCAAGAAGTAAATAGCGACTACGAGGCAAAACGATATAACAACACTACACTCAATGCCCCAACAGTGCATTGCGCGCGCGAACGTTTATTCTACGACTGGTTAAAGGAAAAAGACAAACTTGGAGGGCAGCACAAGGTTCCGAGATTATCAAATAGCAGAGAATTTGTAGAAGAACTTCTTCGTTTAAACCAGTAAATACAAGGGATTTGCACTTTATCGACAATTCAAAACCGTTAGTCCGAATTGTTGCATTTCAACGATTTTTCGGTTCCGTTTGACTAAAAGTTTTGGTAGTACTTTTCTTACCTAGTACGTTTGTACCATAACAATTACAAATGGGGCTGTAATGAAAACAACAAAATATATCAAAGTTACTTTAATACTTATTGCGGTATTAGGTACGTCGTTAACTTCATGTTCTTCTGCGAAAACATATCAAGAGGATGTGGCAGGATATACATTAAAGAACAAAAAGGAGTTAATGCAACAAAAGATTCTAAACAAGAAGTGCAAAACAGTGATTGCAACTCCGTAAGAATAATTGCAACTAACTAATCTAACTAAAAGACCTGAAGGCTTCCCTTCAGGTCTTTTATATTTTAATATATGGTTGTACCGTTAAGAGACCGCTTTTAGTTTCTTAATGGTCGATTTGTTTAATTTTTCTTGAGCGTACTCTTTGGTTACATGAAGTTTCTTTTCTTCAGTTCCTGGTAAATCAAACATTGCATCTGTGAGTATTGCTTCACAAAGTGATCTCAATCCTCGAGCACCAAGTTTATAAGCTATCGCTTGCTCTACTACAAAGTCTAAAGCTTCTTCAGTAATGACAAAATCGATCTCGTCCATTTCAAAGAGCTTTTTGTACTGCTTAATAATAGCATTCTTAGGCTCCGTCAAAATTGCTCTTAGAGTTCCTTTATCCAAAGGATTCATATGAGTTAAAACAGGTAAACGACCAATAATCTCAGGAATTAATCCAAAATCTTTTAAATCTTTTGGAATAATGTATTTAAGCAAATTATCGCGTTCCATAGTGTCTTCACTCTTAGAAGCGCTAAATCCTACAGCTTGCATATTAAGACGTTTCGATATATTTCGCTCGATACCATCGAAGGCTCCACCAGCTATAAATAATATATTTTCGGTGTTCACCTCAATAAACTTCTGATCTGGATGCTTACGTCCTCCTTTTGGCGGAACATTAACTACGGTTCCCTCTAATAACTTAAGTAAGGCTTGCTGCACTCCTTCTCCACTTACATCACGTGTTATAGAAGGATTATCACTTTTACGGGCAATCTTATCTATTTCGTCTATAAAAACAATTCCGTTTTGTGCCTTTTCCAAATTGTAGTCGGCAGCTTGTAATAAACGAGTTAAAATACTTTCTACATCCTCACCTACATATCCGGCCTCGGTCAATACAGTTGCATCGACAATTGCGAGAGGAACATTGAGCATTCTAGCCACGGTCTTCGCCATAAGCGTCTTACCTGTACCTGTTTGTCCAACTATGATGATATTACTCTTTTGAATTTCAATATCATCTTCGGTCTTAGGTTGTAATAACCTTTTATAGTGGTTATAAACCGCCACAGACATTACTTTTTTCGTATACTCCTGGCCTATGATGTAATCGTCCAAAAACTCCTTTATCGCTTTTGGCTTTTTTAGCATCATCTCTTTACTAAGCTCACTATTGGTAGAATGCAACGCCTCTTCGATCACAATTCCATGCGCCTGCTCAATGCATCGGTCACAGATATGCGCATCCAATCCTGCAATAAGCAAATTGGTTTCGGCTTTTTTACGGCCGCAAAAGGAACATTCTAATTCTTCTTTCGACATATTCTCATTTTAAGTTTGCTCACGCCAGATTATTTAACCTCGCGTAAGAATTTCGTCTATCATACCGTATTCTAGAGCCTTGTCTGATTTCATCCAGTAATCTCGATCGCTATCTTCGTATACCTTGTCAAACGATTGCCCACTGTGGTTTGCAATTATTTGATACAATTCATCTTTCAATGTTAGAATTTCACGAGCTGTAATTTCGATATCACTAGCCTGACCTTGTGCCCCGCCTAGTGGCTGGTGAATCATTACTCGTGAATGTGGTAAACCACTTCGTTTACCTTTTTGGCCTGCACACAACAAGACCGCACCCATGGACGCCGCCATACCAGTACAAATAGTAGCTACATCTGGCTTGATAAACTGCATTGTATCATAGATTCCTAGTCCGGCATAAACGCTACCTCCCGGTGAATTGATATATATCTGAATATCTTTGGAAGCATCTACGCTTTCCAAAAACAACAATTGTGCTTGTACAATATTCGCTACTTGATCGTTAATACCTGTTCCCAGAAAAATTATTCGATCCATCATTAACCGTGAAAAAACATCAAAAATGGCGATGTTCATTTGGCGTTCTTCAATAATATTTGGAGTAAGCCCCATGGGGTTCATGCTGCTTACAATTTGTTCATAATAGGTACTACTAATGCCTTGATCTTTAATGGCAAAGTCTTTAAATTCTTTTTCGTAATTCATTAGCTATTTTTAGGATAATTGAAAAAATAAAAAAGGCGCCGAATCATCTCATTCAACGCCTTAAAGATACCAATTTTATTGTTGAATTATGAGTAGGCTTCCTTGATGAACTTTTCGTAACTAATTTCTTTTGTCTTCAATTTCGCGTTTTCCTTAAAAAACTGAAGCATTTTATTTGTATTTAGTTGTTCACTTAGGCGTTTTACCTCATCCTGGTTCCCCATAATTCGGGCTACAATTCCTTCTACTTCCTCGTCTGTAGGGTTCATTTGTCCAAATTGAGCCATTTGAGCCTTTATCATACCTTTTGAATAATCTTTCAACTCATCAAACGATACTTGTAAATTATGTTCTGCACGCAACTTACCTTCGATTAATTGATAACGAAGTCCTTTTTCGGTACGTTCGTATTCTTCTTTGGCTTGTTCTTCTGTTAACGGATTTTCTCCGGCAACTTGTATCCAACGTTGTAAGAAGGCATCAGGTAAATCGAATTTGGTATTTTCGATTAAATTCTCAACTACATCGTTGAGTAATTTTTGATCACTTTGCTGAACAAATTGTCCTTCGGCGTCTTCTTTAATTTTTTGCTTTAACTCTTCTTCTGAAGTAACTACTCCTTCTCCAAAAAGTTTATCGAATAACTCTTGATTCATGTCGGCAAGCTCTCGGGTATTGATTTCTTCTACAGTAAATGTTACATCAATATCCAATCCATGCGCATCTTCATGAGACACTCCCAACATACGTTGGTTATCATGATCGTCGGCAAAAAGACCTTTAGTTGCTAACGTAATTACATCACCTACTTTAGCTCCAGTTAGTGCCTTTAATTGCTTTTTCCCTTTTACAAGATCCAACTCAAGGGTTGTCTTGTTATTAATTTCTTTTTCGGTAGCTGTGAAGGTTCCAGTCACTTCATCATTTGCAGCTACAACATCTTTAGAAATTAACTTCCCGTATTGCTTACGAATGGTTGTAACTTGATTGTCTATCATCTTGTCGTCGGCCACAATATTGTAATGTGTGATCGCCTTCTTTCCTTTTACATCTACTGTAAATTCTGGAGCCAGTCCTAATTCGAATTCAAAAGAGAAATTTTCACTTTTCCAATCGATTTCAGTTTCATTCTTAGGAAGTGGATTTCCTAATACATCTAGTTTTTCTTCGGTTAGATATTTATGAAGATTCTCTTGAAGTAATTTATTTACTTCTTCAACCAAAACAGCCGTTCCATATTGCTTTTTTACCATCCCCATAGGAACATGTCCTTTTCTAAAACCAGGTATATTAGCGTTTTTACGGTAGTTATCTAGTACAGAATTTACCTTATCTGAATAGTCTTCCTTTGAAATCTCTACAGTTACAACAGCATTTAGGCTATCGATGTCTTTCTTTGTAATGTTCATTTTTCTGAAAAATTTACCCTTAAAATTGGGCTTGCAAAAGTACAATTTTTCTTAAAACACAACAAGATTTTACGCACTGTTATTCAGGCGTTTATTTTTCCGAATTGAATAAAGACTGAATTACCGATTGTAAAAAAGATAGAAGTAAGCTAAACAGCAGTGCCCAAAGAAGATTCTTCACGGTAAAACCATCCACGAAATAATCGGCTAATAAAACAATGAGAGCGTTAATTACAAAAAGAAATAAACCAAGGGTGACAATGGTCACTGGCAAGGTTAGAACCACCAATATAGGTTTTACGAAGAGACGCAGTAAACCTAAAACAACTGCAACAATAAGCGCCGAAATAAAACTAGCTACCGAAACTCCTGGTAACACATAAGACAAAATAAATACGGCAACAGCAGTAATTAATAATTTACGAAGCATTTTCATGATGAGTTCTTTTAGTGACTGACTTAAAGGTATAAAAAAACGCCTTCAATAAGAAGGCGTTTTTAGTATATGTATAATAAAGCTTAGTTATTCGCAGCGGTAATCGTTGGATAGTCACCAATATTAACCTGAGGAATCGTCGCGTTATATGTATTATTAATTGCTTGGATTGCAAGGTTAGCTACATAAGCATATCCTCGTGGCGTAGGGTGTACACCATCCAGAGAGAAAGCTCCTCCAGTAACGAATGTGTCGGTTAAAACACCTCCATCATAAGCAATACCGCTTCCAGCAACACGCTCTAATTCAGAACGGGCATCTACAAAAGCCAATCCATTAGCAGTTGCTAATCCTTGAATAGTCGCATTGTAAGATGCAGCAGCTGCAGCAACGTTAGCCTGCTCAGTAGCAGTTAACACAAACTGATCTGCTAAAGGAACAGCAACTCCGTTAATTGATAAAGGATTTGCAGGATCTGCCAAAGTTCCTAATACAGAAGCTGCGGTTAAAACAACCAAGTCACCTGCATTTGCTTGACGTAACTGCCCTAAAAGACCTGCTGTAGCAGCATCTAGGTTAAAAGGAGGTCCTTGTAAGATCAATGTAATATCGGTTAAATCGTCGTCTGTCATTATCGGGAAGTTCACCCCAGCAGAAAAATTAACCTGTCTTGCTGCAGCTTCTTCGGCACTGATAACTCCTAACCCGGCCAAACCAGGAAGAACAGCCGTATTGTAAAGTGCAAAATTGCTGTTTACTAATTCGGCAGTAGGTGCATCCAAAGGAATAGACTGACCTGGCACAGTGGTAAAGAATGGAATTGAAGTAACATCAGGAATGTTAAACAATACACCACCATTACCTCCTGCAACTAAAGCTTCAACTTGTTGACTGTAAACAGAAGCAAAAACGTTAGGATCTGTAATATCACTTCCTCCATAAGTTGAAGGATCCAAGTTTCCTGTTTGATCTACACCAGATCCACCAGAAGTTGCATATCCTAAGATATCGTTATTTCCAATCCAAAGACTGAAAAATGATGGCCCAGCTGCCGTAGCGTCTCCAAGAACAGTTGCCGATTCGCTCGAAGCAATTCGAGCAAAATAAGGATTCGCAGTTCCTACTGCTACACCGGCAATACTACCATAACCTGGAGTTACTAAATGGAAACTTTTGGCACCAGGAATACCCATGTTGTTAAAAGGTCCCGATAAAACATTTGTTACTTCCGTTGTTGGCATTCCTTCCAAAACAGCAGGACCAGGATTACCGTTGGCATCTACTGCAAGAACGAATCGATTTTGAGCAATCTGATTTCCGCTCAATAAAAGACCACCTAAGTTATCGGCCATCAATGGCTGACTAAAGCTTTCGCTTCCACCAGCTAACGCAAATTGTTGCGCCATAATATTCGGATACGAGTCCTCTTGACCTGTAATATAAAGTGCGCTATCTGCGAAACCAGCCGTCAGGGAATTCCCCATCGCTACATAGTTCGTAAGATTAGCATCTCCAGACGTAAAGAAACCTTCATCGGTTACTGGATTATCAAATTCTGCTTCACAGCTCGCCAAGGCTACAACTGCTGCAAGTGCTATATATTTAAATGTGTTTTTCATCTTTCTCAATTTTTCAATTACATTTTATACGTTAATCCTAATCCAGGAACAAAGGCATTGTTCTTATAAGTACCTTCGAAAGGAACCGCTTGTCCGTTTTCGAAGTAAGCGTCATAAGATGCATCAACTTCATCAAATTGTAAGTATAGGAAAGAAGCATCAATCTGGAATCTATCACTTACATTAAATGTAAGTCCAGCTGTATATCCGTGACTATCGTTTCTTGGAGTTTCTGGAGCAAAGAATCCAGCTTGTACTGGAGATTCGTCGAAATAGTACCCAGCACGCAATGTAAATTTGCTTGTAGCATCATATTGCAATCCGAAACGGTATGTAGACGAGTTTTTGTAGTTTCTCGCATTTTGAGAATCTGGAATACTTTCGTCGGCAAAGTCGATATCTAAACTTTCGTACACGTCCCAAAATTGACGGTTAAAGTCGAACGCAAACGTCCATTTATTACAGAACTCATAAGACAAACCAACAGTCATCTCAGCTGGAAGTGGAAGTGCTGCGTCGATTTCTGTGTTTGAAAAAGGAGTTAAAGGTGAATTAGGAATGTTTTCGAAAATTGCATCACCATTTTCCGCTTCTAAAATAATCTCACTTCGGTAGTTGGCTCCAATCGTTAAATTCTCAGTTGGCTTCAACATAACACCAGCGGTCCAACCCCAGTTAGTTACGCCAGTAGCATCAATAGTTACATTAGAACGATTTCCATCAATATCTGTTAATGTTCTATTTAAGTTACGGTTAAAGTTTACACTACCGTTTACATAAATTGGACCACCACCAATACTTAATACATCACCAATTTTGAAAGATACCGTAGGTTGAACGAAGATAGCAGCTAACTCAATATTATTTACTAAGTGAGACCCTGCCCAATCATCTTCATATTCTACACGACTTCCATAAGGTGTATATACTGCCAATCCAGCAGCGAACCAGTCGTTCACTTTGTAAGAGATGTATGCGTAAAACGGAGTACCCACTGGGCTATCAGTTTCGGCAAACGCCCCTGTCGTTTCATTTTGGTAGCTAACGTTAGAGAAAACACCAAATCCACCTACAGATATACTTAACTTATCCTCTAGGTAACTCAATCCCGCTGGATTGAAAAAGATACTTTCACTGTTCACAATAGCGACACCAGTATGCCCCATTGCAAGGGACTTATTCCCTTGAAGACTCACACGATACCCACCGGCATACGTAACTGCTGTTGCTAGGGCAAACACAGCAAGTAGTACTACTTTCTTCATAATAGTTGTTTGTTTAATTATAGTTTAAATGTTTCGATTTTCGGCGAAAGTACATAAATTAAATGCAGCTTTCTAGGAATTTATTATGCATACATAATAAATTATAATGCAATTTTATAAAAAATTCATAACAATTTGGTAAAATTCGGAAGGATTTTCTGCATGTAACCAATGTCCTGCATTAGAAACAGTTTCCAAATTAGCCATCGGAAAGTGCTTTTTTATGCCAATTTCGTCCATCGCTTCGATATAACCAGATCGCTCTCCTCTTACAAAAAGTGTTTCATTTTCGAAACTACTATCTGGAGATAAAGGCTTACCAACCTCACTTACATTTTCAGTCAAGGAGGGCAAATTCATTCGTAAACCGAGTTGTCCTTTTTCTACCCAATAAAGGTTCTTCAATAAAAATTGCCTTGTCCCTACTTCCTTAATATAGATCCCCAATACTCGATCGGCTTCGCCGCGAGTTTTCAATTCTGAAAAATCTAAGGAAGCAAGGCCTTTCAAAATTTCATGGTGATGTTGCGGATATTCCTTTGGCGCTATATCTGCCACAATTAATTTAGAAACTCTTTCGGGATACGTCACAGCGTATTGCATGGCCGTTTTACCTCCCATTGAATGTCCTAATAATATAATGCGATCCAATTGGTAGTGTTTACAATAGTTTAAAAGGTCATCGGCCATTAGTTGGTAGCTAAACGCATCCGTATGAAAACTTCTTCCATGGTTACGTTGATCGACTAAATGAACTTGATACCCTTGTTCTGCAAATCGATTACCTAGAGTTTTCCAATTATCACTCATCCCTAAAAATCCGTGTAAGATCACAAAGGGAATTCCTTCTCCAATAATTTTAGAGTGCAAAATCATATCAAGCTAATTTCTGTAGGTATTCTTTTATTACTACTTCCAATCCGTTATAAATTGCTTCACAAATAAGTGCGTGACCTATTGACACCTCCATCAAATTAGGGATATTTTGTTTAAAAAAGTGAATATTTTCCAATGAGAGATCGTGTCCTGCATTGATACCTAATCCAAGTTCGCTGGCTAGAATGGCACAACCGGTATAGGGTTGGATTGCTTTTTCATTACCAAGACTGTATTCATGCGCAAAAGATTCTGTATAAAGTTCGATTCTATCGGTTCCTGTAGCTACCGCTCCTTCTATCATTTGAAGACTAGGATCTACAAAAATGGAGGTCCTAATATCGTTTCGTTTAAACTCCGCAATCACTTCGGTCAAAAAATCTAAGTGTTTTACTGTATCCCATCCAGCATTCGAAGTAATAGCATCCACAGCATCGGGTACTAGCGTTACTTGAGTAGGCTTTATTTTTAGAACCATATCCAAAAATTTAGGTATCGGATTTCCTTCAATATTATATTCTGTGTGAACCACAGGTTTTAGATCGTATGCATCCTGATATCTAATATGACGCTCATCAGGTCTTGGATGAATCGTAACCCCTTGCGCTCCAAATTTCTGCACATCTTTGGCTACGCTAACCACATTTGGCATATTCCCGCCACGAGCATTACGTAAAGTGGCTATTTTATTGATATTTACGCTTAATTTTGTCATTCTCGTTTGTTTGATTTACAAAAATACAAAGTTGAAGCGCGGAATTACAGCATATTTTTAAGTAATTTGCAGTAAAATGAACGCCTTGGGAACACTGGATTACATCATAAATGACATTGACCCGTTTTTGGTCACATCTGAAATTGGAGAAATTCAAAATCACTTCAATCAACTTACGTATTCGCATGTTCCAGTCATAGATGCCGAAGGATATGTTGGCTGTATCTCCGGAACTGATGCGCACTGTTTTGAATCTGAAAAAACCTTACAGGAATATCGTTATTCTATCGAGCATTTTCATGTAAAAAAACATACACATTGGTTAGATATTTTAGAAGCATTCGCACTTCACAACACTAATATTATGCCGGTACTTGATGATGATCAAACCTATTTGGGATATTATGAACTGAACGATATTATTGGCTTGTTTAACGACACTCCATTTTTAAGTGAAACTGGAGGAATAGTTGTGATTGAAAAAGGAATGCGTGATTACTCTTTTAGTGAAATCTGTCAGATTGTTGAATCGAATGAAGGTAAGATTTTGGCTGTTTTTATATCTAAAATTGAAAATGATGTGATGCAGGCTACCATTAAGTTAGGGCATGCAGGTATCAACGAAATTGTACAAACTTTTAGAAGGTACAACTACAATGTCGTATCCAATCATGACGAGGACACCTTTATTGAAGATTTAAAAGATCGATCGAAATACCTCGATAAATACCTTAATATATAGGACCATGAAAATAGGTATTTACGGGCAGTTTTATCACGAAAACTCTGAAGTCTACATCAAGCAGATTCTTGAAACACTTCAACATAAAAATATTAAAGTAGTAATAGAAGCTAACTTTTTAGAGCTTATTGATAAGCGAAGAAATTTTTCTGAAAGCTTTTCGTCTCTATCTACTTTCACGGAGTTAGACAATAGTTACGATCTATTCTTTGCCATTGGCGGTGATGGAACACTTTTGAAAGCAGTTACTTTTGTTCGAGATCTTGGAATTCCGATTGTTGGTATTAATACCGGGCGACTTGGATTTTTGGCAACGCTTCAGAAAGAAAAAATAACAGAAAGTCTTCATCATATTTTGGAAGGCAATTACACCATTTCTGAACGCAGCCTGTTAAGCATAACAACCGATCCCGAAACCGATAGCGCTCAACCGCCACTTAATTTTGCCCTCAACGAGGTAGCTGTGAATAGAAAAAATACTACCTCTATGATAAAAGTCGAGACCAGTGTAAACGGACACTATCTTACGTCCTATTGGAGTGATGGTCTTATTGTAGCTACACCAACTGGATCTACAGGTTATTCACTTAGTTGCGGAGGGCCAGTAATTGATCCGAACACCAACAGTATTGTGATTACTCCTATCGCGCCTCACAATTTAAATGCTCGACCATTTGTAATACCTGATGACAGCGAACTTAGTTTAAAGGTTACCACACGTGAAAAATCTTTTCTAGTTTCGTTAGACTCTCGAATAGCAACACTTGAAAATGAAACTGTTATCCATATAAAAAAGGCTCCATTTCGAATTCAGCTGGTGCAACTATCCAGCGAAAGCTTTATTAAGACCCTACGGAAAAAATTATTATGGGGTGAAGACAAGCGAAACTAGGCAATAAATGCTCTTAATTATTGTTAATCAAGGGAGGAAAATTACTTTCCATAGTGTCACGCAAAGTTTATTGTTATATTTGCAAACTTTTAAGATTTTATGAAATATTTCAAAGCCCTAATAATTACTTTGATGTTTACGTTCACCTGTTCGGCCCAAACCTATGAAGTAGGTGTCTGGCTGGGAGGTGCAAATTATATTGGTGATATTGGTCGCACCAACTATGTAGCACCAAATACCGCTGCCTTTGGCGCCATCTTTAAATGGAATCGTAGCTCAAGACATTCATTTCGCGGAACCTTTATGCATTCCAACATAAAGGCAAGTGATCTAGATGCCAGTGATAGTCGTCGACAACAGAGAGGACTTAATTTTGAAAACACCTTGACTGAGCTATCCATTGGATTAGAATATACTTTTTGGGATTTCAATATGTATAGTGGTCGTCCGCAAGGAACTCCATACTTATATACTGGTTTAACAGTTTTTCAATATAAAGCGTTATTCAAACCTACTAGGAACAACCCAGGTAATGAAATTATAGATTACGATAGCGCTATTAGTCCTGCCATACCGATGGTTATTGGTTACAAAACGACCGTAGGCACTCATTTTGTTCTAGGTTTTGAAATAGGTGCCCGCTACACGTTTACCGACGATTTAGACGGAAGTAACCCCGTTAAAGATTTAGAAGGTCGTTTTCAATTCGGAAATACAAACAGCCAAGACTGGTATGTATTTAGTGGAGTTACCTTAACTTACACCTTTGGGAGACAACCTTGTTATTGCAATTTCTAAAATGAACCTACAAGACCAAATAGACGCAAACAAACTACCACAGCATCTAGCCGTAATTATGGACGGCAACGGGCGATGGGCAAAAAAACAAGGTTTGTTTCGAAGCATTGGTCACGAAAGTGGTACAAAGGCAGTGCGAGAAATAGTGGAAGCTTGTGCCGAATTAGCCATTCCTTACCTTACCCTTTACGCTTTTTCTACCGAAAACTGGAATCGTCCTAAATTAGAAGTAGAGACGCTAATGAGGTTATTGGTCTCTTCTTTACGTAAAGAGATTGAAACACTACAAAAAAACAACATTCGCCTAAACGCTATTGGCAACTTAGATGCTCTTCCAAAAAAGGCACATAGAGAATTACTAGATGTAATAGAGCAAACCAAAAGTAATTCTCGAATGACTTTAACGCTTGCATTGAGTTATGGATCGCGAGAAGAAATCACAAAAACTATTAAAGAGATTAGCCTTAAAGTTAAAAATAACCTAATTTCGCCGTCTGCTATTGACGAATCGGTTATTAATAATCATCTTTACACGCAAGATTTACCCGACGTAGATTTGTTAATACGCACCAGTGGTGAGCAGAGAATAAGTAATTTTTTATTGTGGCAGATAGCGTACGCCGAATTGTATTTCACAGAAACTCTTTGGCCAGACTATAGAAAAACACACCTTTTTGAAGCCATTATAGATTATCAAAATAGAGAACGAAGATTTGGAAAGACCAGTGAACAACTTAAAAAGTAAACTAGCACCGCACAACTACCTAACGCTTTTTTGTATTTTTCTTTTCACCATTATAATGGTGACAGAAACAAGCGCTCAACAGAATCAACTTGATTCAGGTACTAGATACACCATCAACTCTATTACCGTTACTGGAGCTCAAAGCTTTAACGAAAATACAGTTATTGCATTTACAGGATTGCGCAAAGGAGATCGCCTATATATTCCAGGAGAAAAATTAAGTACGGTTACCAAAAAATTATGGGAACAAAACCTCTTTAGTGATATTGCCTTTTATGTAACCAATGTAAATGGTAATGAAGTAGATCTTGAACTCTATATTGTTGAGCTTCCAAAATTAAATGAAGTAACCATAGAAGGGCTTCGCAAGCGAAGAATCAAACAAGTTATTTCTGATAATAACCTCAAACCTGGGGTGAAGATTACCAAGAACTTACTCACAACCACTAAAAACTATATTCGTAATACCTACCGAGAAAAAGGGTATTTTAATACTCAGGTTGCGATAAGCACTACTCCTTTTAGAGATTCTACCGGTGTGGAATTAGGGCGAAATATGCGCATCGTTGTAGACAAAGGTCCTCGTGTGAAAGTAAAATCCATAACCTTTGAAGGTAGTGAGCAATTATCTGACGGGAAACTTAGAGGAGCCATGAGTAACGTGAAACGGAAATTCCCTCTGCGTTTTTGGAAGCGTTCAAAATATACGGAAGCTGGTTTTGAAGAAGACAAGGCTTCGCTTATTCAGAAATACAAAGAAAATGGTTATAGGGATGCCCGTATAGTTGGCGACACCTTAATAGATATTGACGATAGAAATGTAGCTCTTCAAATGAAAGTTGAAGAAGGTAAAAAGTACTATTTCGGAAACATTCGTTTTATTGGTAATAGTGTCTATACAGACAATCTATTGCGTCAATATGTAGGTATTAAAAACGGAGAAACCTACAACGGAACCTTGTTAGATGAGCGTATTGCCGATGCTGGGGATCCTGAGGCACAAGATTTAACCAACTTGTATCAGAACAATGGTTATTTATTTTCACAAATTAATCCTGTAGAAGTTGCCGTTAGAAATGATACTATCGATTTCGAAATTAGAATTCGAGAAGGAAAACTGGCTTACTTTGATCATATCACAGTGGTTGGAAATGACCGTACCAACGATCATGTTATTTACCGTGAATTACGTACCCGTCCGGGTGCGAAATACAGTAAACGAGATGTGGTTCGTACCATTCGTGAACTAGGACAACTAGGTTACTTCGATGCGGAGCAATTATCTCCTAATTTTAAGAATGTTGATCCTGGAAGCGGAACCTTAGACATGGAATATTCTGTGGTTGAGAAAGGCTCGAGCCAAATTGAATTACAAGGTGGTTATGGTGGTGGTGGTTTTGTTGGAACCCTAGGGCTTTCTTTCAACAACTTCTCACTCCGAAATATTTTTAATGGTAAGGCCTACAAACCATTGCCAATGGGAGATGGTCAAAAACTAGCTCTTAGAGCTCAGGCTAGTAGTTTCTACCAGACGTATAGCCTATCGCTTACTGAGCCATGGTTAGGAGGTAAAAAACCAGTACAATTA
>Ga0316204_10006887_pt1 | contig 17077 bp, 10 predicted proteins | sample 6monrhotite_MG_2_FD_205661 | JGI IMG/M metagenome (GOLD analysis project Ga0316204, IMG submission 205661) | Microbial mat bacterial communities from mineral coupon in-situ incubated in ocean water Damariscotta River, Maine, United States -... | ecosystem: Environmental > Aquatic > Marine >... | reverse complement strand
TAGCCCTGCATTACAGAATATCCGCGGGTAACGAGCTCGCCCTGAGTGCCACGGTTAACGGTGCGCCCCTCAGTGTCGATGATCTTTACCTCAACAAAAGGCAGTACCGTCCCTACACTGCTAACCCTTTTATCGAATGGATCATCGGGGGAGCACTGGAAGCTTACAGGGCTGGTTTCGGTCATGCCGTATGCAATAGTAACCTCTTGCATATGCATGTCTTTTATCACCCGTTTCATCACTTCGGCCGGGCAGGGAGAACCCGCCATCACACCGGTACGAAGGTGTGACAAATCATGGTCAAAAAAGGACGGGTCCTCCAGCTCTGCGATAAACATGGTGGGCACTCCGTAGAGCGCTGTACATTTTGTATCAGCAACAGCTTTGAGCGTTGTCGCTGGTTCAAACGCTTCAGAGGGAAAAACCATGCTTGCCCCGTGGCTTACACAGCCAAGAACGCCCATAACCATACCGAAACAATGGTAAAGTGGCACCGGGATGCATAGCTTGTCAGCTTCGGAAAATGCCTGTCTTTTGGCTACAAAATAGCCGTTATTAACAATATTATGGTGTGACAGCGTGGCCCCCTTGGGCGCGCCAGTTGTGCCACTTGTAAATTGTATATTGATTGGATCATCTGGTTGCAACGTGTCGGCAAGTGTATCCAGCGCGCTATAGCTTGCAGCATCCGCATGGCCCGCAACATCGCCGAAGCTGTAAAAACCAGCAGGCGGTGTATCACTGATAACGGCAACTAGGCGCAAGTTGGGGAGCCTGACGGTATTTAGTTTCCCGGGCAGGCAGTTATCTATTTCCGGCACCAGTTCGCGCAGTGCTGCAACATAATCATTTGCTTTAAAGGCATCCGCCAAAACAAGCGCGCTACAGCCGGAAATCTTGAGCGCATGCTCCAGTTCAAAGGTGCGGTAAGCCGGGTTTATGTTCACCAAAATCAGGCCTGCTTTGGCCGTTGCGAACTGGGTGATTAGCCATTCAATATTGTTCGGCGACCAGATACCAACCCGTTCCCCAGGTTTAAGGCCCAACTTAATCAGCCCGGCTGCGCAGGCATCAACATGTTGCTTCAGTTGTTTGTATGACCAGTGAATGTTTTGGTGGCAAACGGTTACAGCGTCGCGGTTGGCGAATTTGGTGGCGGTTGCATCAAACATGCGCCCGATGGTTGTGAACGTTAAAGGCGTGTCCGACGTACCGCACACATAGCTCAACTGATCACCCGCCATTCAAGTCCTCCCATAACCAGTGAATGAGTGTAGATCGAAAGGTCTGAATTTCCAATCAGCTTGTTTGGGCCGCGCCACACATAACCAATCTTGAATTACTGCATTGTCTCGATTTGAAGTTGCGAAGAATTGCTTCGCAGCTAAACTTTGGTTCAAAAGTCATGGCTTTACCGTAATTGTGACTTGTCGTTTTTACGTTAGGCCTTATTGTCTCTTTCAAATTAAGCGGATTCTCTTAATAGGTGAGAGATATTCAGGAATAATCAGGAGACCAATATATGTTCCGAGGCACATTTGTCGCCGCAGTTGCCGTAGTTACGCTAGCGAGTTCTGTCGCTTTCGCTGATGCGGTTAAGCAAACCAAAGGTAATTTCAAAGATAAGTTTCGTCAATTGGAGGAAGTTCTTCCAACGCCGAATGTTTATCGTAACGCCGCAGGCGAGCCAGGACATCAATATTGGCAGCAAAAGGTTGATTATAAAATTAAGGTTGAGCTGGATGAAGCCAACCGCCGTCTGACCGGTTCAGAGGTAATCAGCTACACCAATAATTCACCTGATACGTTGAAGTATCTGTGGCTGCAGCTTGACCAGAACCGCTTTATGTCAAGCTCTGACGCGGAGATGACCAGCACATTCCGCGGCACTGCTACACGCAATCCAACAATTGCAACCGGCGACGGCGGCAAGCCTGCACGCCTTAGTCTGGGCCAACTCCGCCGTTTGCAACGGATGGAAGACGTTGAACACGGCTATAATATCCTGTCGGTAAAAGGCAAAAGCGGCGCTGATTTGAAAGCGACGATTGTTGGTACCAATATGCGTATCGATTTGCCTAAAGCATTGAAGCCGGGCCAAAGCACAAGCTTCTCAATTGATTTTGCCTACAATATCGTTGAGCAAAAAGTTGTTGGTGGCCGTGCGGGGTATGAGCATTTCCCGAAAGACGAACGTGAAGGCGGCAATGATATATTTGTAATTGCCCAGTGGTTCCCGCGGTTGCATGCCTATACAGACTATGAAGCATGGACCAATAAGGAATTCCTTGGCACGGGCGAATTTACGCTTGAGTTTGGCGATTATGAGCTTGAACTAACAGTTCCTGCAGATCATATCGTTTCTTCTACCGGCGCATTACAAAACGCCAAAGACGTGCTGACAAAAACTCAGCGTGACCGTTTGAAAACGGCAGAAACAGCAAAACGCCCTGTAATGGTGGTAACTGCTGAAGAAGCGCTGGAAAACGAAAAAGAAGCCACTGACAAGCAGAAAACATGGCGCTTTAAAGCGGATAATGTACGGGATGTTGCTTGGGCTTCATCGCGTAAATTTATGTGGGATGCCAAAGGCTACAACCAAGGCGGCAAGGCCCAGCCATTTGTTATGGCGATGTCTTTCTTCCCGAAAGAAGGTGGTGACCTGTGGGCTAAATATTCCACTGAGTCTGTGATCCATACCATGGAGGTTTATAGCCGCTTTTCGTTTGATTACCCATACCCTGTAGCACAGTCGGTTAACGGCCCTGTGGGCGGCATGGAATATCCGATGATCACCTTCAACGGTCCGCGCACCAAGCTGCAGGACGATGGCAGCCGCACCTATACGCAGGCTGACAAACGCTTTCTGTTGGGTGTAGTAATTCATGAAGTTGGCCATATTTATTTCCCTATGTCAGTTAATTCAGACGAACGGCAGTGGACATGGATGGACGAAGGCCTGAACAGTTTCCTTGATGGTATTGCTGGCCGTGAGTGGGATCCTGACATGCCGTGGGGCGTAGAGCCACGCGATATTACGGGCTATATGAAATCCCAGAACCAAGTACCTATCATGACACAGTCAGATAGTGTTTTGCGTCTGGGACCAAACGCCTATACTAAACCTGCGGTGGCGTTGAATATACTGCGCGAAACCATTCTTGGTCGTGAATTGTTTGATTTTGCTTTCAAGGAATATTCTCGCCGCTGGATGTTCAAGCGTCCAACACCAAGTGATTTCTTCCGTACGATGGAAGAAGCGTCTGGCGTTGATCTGGATTGGTTCTTCCGTGGCTGGTTCTACACAACTGACCATGTGGATGTATCGCTTGATAAAGTCTACAAGCTGCGTCTGGATACCAAAGACCCGGACATTGACTATGCACGGCTGCGTAATGCCGAAAACGGCAAGCCTGACGCATTGTTCAATACACGAAACCGCGCTGAAGGCAAGAAGACCTGGGTTGAGCTAAACGAAGATGTACGTGATTTTTACGACGAAAATGACCGCTTCACCGTTACCAACAAAGAACGCAACAAATATAATGCTTTCCTTAAAGGCCTGGATCCATGGGAGCGTAAAGTATTTGACCGCGCTATTTCGGAAGACAAGAATTATTATGTTCTTGAACTTTCGAACAAGGGCGGGCTGGTAATGCCGGTTATTCTTGGTCTTACATTTGCTGATGGCACTTCGGATAAAATGTATATCCCTGCTGAAATTTGGCGTAAGTCGGCTGATGCTGTGAAAAAGTTGCTGGTTCTGGATAAAGAGCTAACAAGCGTTGTTGTTGACCCGGATTGGGAAACGGCTGATGTGGACGTGGAAAATAATGCGTATCCTCGCCAAATCGTTCCTTCACGCATCGAAGCTTTCAAGCGTAACCCTCGCCCAGGTATGGTCCGCCGCGACATTATGCAGGACAGCAAAACCAAGCTGAAAACCGATGAAAAAAAAGAAGAAAAAAAGGAAGGCAGCGATAAATAATGCTGCGTAAGCTTTTTTCTATCTTAATAATAGTAGGAGCGGGTGCCATAGCGGCATCCGCTTTTGCACATCAGCAGAAGGCCGCGCTGACACAGGTTCTGTTTAATCCGCGCAGTGGCACCATTGAAATAGTACACCGGTTTTATCTGCACGATGCAGAGGAGGCCGTGCGTCAGTTGTTTGGTGTGGATGCGGATATCTATAATAGTGATGACACACGCTTCAGGTTTGCGCGGTATACAGTCGATAAGTTTGGCCTGTGGGACGATAAAGACGCGCCCATTCAACTGGGTTTGGTGGGGTCTGAAATTGAAGGCAATTTCTTTTATGTTTACCAGGAAAGCGAAACAACACCTGACGGCAAAGCCCTGACAATTCGCCATGATGTGCTTCGGGATATCTGGCCAAATCAGATGAATACCGTGAATGTGGAAGGCAAGGGCGCATTGCAATCCGTGTTTTTTAATGGTGAAAATGCATTGCAAGTGGTGGTTTTTGAATAGACATGCCGCAGCCTGTTTATTTTGAAATATGATGGAACTTTAAACATTTGCTCCCAAGTGTAAACTTGCGACTAACCGGTTTTGTTTAAAAGAATATTATCTTGCAAGTGAATTGCCGCATCAACAACCTGCGCATCAAAAAGAGTGCCGCGCCCATCAATTATAATTTTGAATGCCACTTCCGAGCCAAGAGCTGCTCGGTAAGGCCTGTGCGCGGTTACTGAATCCAACACATCTGCTACGGCAAGAATACGTGCGCCGATCGGTATGTTTTTGCCTTTCAGCCCTTGTGGATATCCACTGCCATCCCACCTTTCGTGGTGAGAACGGACGATTTCAGGTACGCGCCAAGGGAAAGGTATTTGGCTTAATACTTCAAAGCCTATTTGGCTATGTTCCTGAATGATTGAAAATTCGGCTTTGGATAGACGTCCGGGCTTATTCAGTATCTCCATAGGTATGCGCATTTTTCCAATGTCGTGTACCAGTCCTGCTAGCCGTAATTCTTCTACTTCGCCGGTCGAGAGGTTTATTTCTGTGGCTATTTTTGCGGCAATGCTGGCTACACTTTCACTGTGTCCGGCAGTGTAGGGATCTCTCGCTTCCATTAGGTTTGCAATTGCCGCGATTGATCCCAATAGGGTTTTCGCCAGAGCAAGGTCTTTATCAAGGATGAAGTCCCTCACCATTGCGCGTTCGGTCACATCTTCCATTGTACCCAAATAGTGCCGAATTTCGCCATCGTCGTGAAGGATGGATGAAATTGTTGTTTGATCGTGGTGTATGGTGCCATCTTTGCGCTTGTTAATAAATGTACCACGCCATGTTTTTCCTTGTGCCAGATGGTCTTCCAGTTCAGCATTCTTTTCATCGGGTATATCTTTGGCTTTCAAAAAACCGGGATTTTTGCCAACAATTTCTTCTCGGCTATAGCCGGTTATGCGCTCATATTCGGGGTTAACGAACTCAATGATATGGTCGGCATCTGTAATAATCATTCCCGACGGGCTTTGCATTATAGCCCTGGTGAGCAATTCTATTTCCTTGAATGGTCGGGTTAATGCACTGGTTATGAATGCCTGATAAAGCATCCAGTATGAAAATACTTTCAGGATATGGCCCGTCAGATTGAAGCTATCAAGGGCGCTGAGGTAGGCTGTGAAGGAGAGTTCAGCGAGAATGGTAAATGATATGGATGCTTTAACAAAAAATAGCTGTTGTTGGCTGATTGCAGTATTTTTCTTACTGAACAGGTAAAGGGCCAGCGTCAAAGCAAAGATGATTAAATATTCACTCAAAATTTTAAACGAGGTAAGCCCTGTTGCCTCCAGGAAAGCATTGGGAAAGATACCAATGTAAATCAAGGCTCCAAGGGTTGCTGATATTCCGCCAAATATTCGAAATATGTGCCAGCCATGAGGAAGGTTTTGACTGCGTGCTGCGATGAACAGTAAAAGCCCCGCTTCCATATATCGAGCGGCTAGCCATATTTGCGCCGAAAGATTTGTTGAACTGGTTTCAAGCAGGTTCATGCCAGGGAAAGCCATGGCATGAAGAAGATCAGTTACTCCAACCCAAAAATAACCACATGCAAGGGTAAACAAAAGCCTGTCTCGGGATGAAGCATATGTGTTCCAGGCAACGGAAAACATCATGAAAGCAATCATGATTGCAATTAATTCGGCCAGAAGATGGAAGGTTAGAAAACTATATTGTGCGGTGGCGATTAGCGCGGCGGACAGGGAGACAGGAAGTAGCCATATCCAAAGCTTTTCACGTCGGTGACCATTCATTAGACCCCCCCCATTGACCAAAAGGCAAGGTACCAAAGCCCTTTGTGTCGGGAGGGTAACGCAATACTCCTTAAAGAGACGTTAACACAGCCTTTGGTGGTGTTTGCATTGTTATAAAAATTAGCAATGTTTCAGCAATAAGTATTTTGGGTACTTAAATCAGTATCTCGCTGTCTTGTTGGAGCTTGGAAACAGGAAAGACGCTAATGCCACGGTTTTATTCCCAGCTAAAGGGTGTGTAGTTTGGATAGGCAAGTACGGCGCTATTGTTGCCTTCAGCAGCGAAGCTGCGCACTTCCGCTTTCAGCGCTGTCAGGTCTTTGGTGATTTGATAGCGGAATTTGCTTAACTCCACCCAAAGGGAACGAAAATTCTCAGGACGTTCGCCGTTTTTCATCATTACCATCGGCCCTACCACGGCAAAACCACCATAGATGCGTTTAGCTTGTGCTTCTTCAAAGGCGTCAATGTCGGCCATCATTTTGGCATAATGGGGTGCCATTGCCGCCTCTTGTGGCACACCGCGGGTAGCTGCAGTTGCCATTTTTGTGAAATAGGCGGTGCTATCAGCCATGCTGATGCTTTCCGCATCGCGCCACTGGTGCATGTCGTGAGCATTCACCAGCTGCTGTGTCGCGGGGTCAATAATCAGTACAGTAGGAGTGCCGTATATTACCGGGCGTCCAAAGCGCCGGGCCACGTCCATATTGTCGCTTAAGCCGGCAACGTCCACCAGCATGGTTTCGTAATTGGTTTCCAATATAGGGGCAAGTTCCGGGGTCCCCATTCTAGTAGCAAGCGCGAGGCTGTCATGGCACCAGTTACCGCCCATGACAATTAGGCCAAGTTTGCCTTGTGCAGAGGCGCGCGCAAGCATGGCATCAACATCAGCCATTACATTTTCTGTGGGCTGGAAGGGAGCAGCGTTAGTCTTTTCTGTTTGTGCTTGCGTCGCACCGTCGAATGCCATTGCCGTATAGGTCGGGGCAATTGTCAGCGGTAATGCCAAGCCAGCCATCATCAGAATAGATTTAATGCGTGTCATAAAGTTTCCCTTTGTATTGCTCTGCCTTTGACTATGAACCAACAGCAGTACCCCAAGTTGGCATTGCCGTCCAGATACCCAAAGTGAACTGAAATGTTAGAAGCCGTAGCTTAGGCCTACACGTGCAATTGTATCGGTGCTTTTGCGACCTAACGGGGCATCTCTGTCATACAGAATATCATAGGAAACCTTGCTTGTGATTGACCCCAGTATCTTGAAATCAAAAGCCGATTTAACTTCCACAATTGAGCGGCCACCAAGATAGGCGCTCGTTGTGTTCGTGAATTTTGTTGTATCGGTTATTTGCCATTCAACCGCACTACGGGCGAATGCGGCGAACTCTGATATAAAATCAGCGTCGTCCAAATTTTTTGTGAGAAGCATGCTGGGCGCTGCCTCGATTGTCCAGCTCAGAGTGTCCGTGTTTTTCATACGGTAACCAACACCGGCTGCTGTAGCGAAACGTTCCCGAAAGGCACCGAATTTGTTGCTTTCAATGCTGGTATCCAGAGAGAAAAATAATCGGCTGGAGAAATCAAATGTAAAATTATAGGCCGCGCCAAAGCGTTCTCGATCGGTTATGCCGCTGCTTTTGTTGAAATCAGCAAAGCCGGAAAAAGTGTGGCTGGTTGAATGGCCTGTATAAGTGGCTTTGCCTGCTATGCCGAAGGATGTTTGTGAGCTATTGCCGGAAGTAAAAAGGGCATTCACGTCAATGTTACCATCCCAAGGGCTTTTCTTTTCATCTTCAGCAGTGGCTGTTCCCACAGTGAATAGTATCGCTGCCGCGAGGGTGTATATTTTTACAAAGCTGTTCATAACTGGCTTCTCTCATCAAAAAATGCCGTAGGGGCATGTTCAATTTCAGGTATGGAATTGGCGGGCGTATAGCATTACCGGGCAGATTGGTGAAGCAATATCTGTATTTGGGAAAATACGTGCCCGCTTTCATGGCTTGACCCTGTACCATGGTCCGGGCTTATAGTGTGCGGGTGCGAGTCTCTATAAACATACAAAAGTGGGCAATAGCCCTTTTAGCAGCGTTGGTTATGTTGATAACCCCGGTTGCTTCTGCTGTTGGCGCTCACCAGTGTTGTCCAGAGATGTTTGCGTCAGACGCCAACCTGTATGCCGGTAGCAGGGATATGGGGGAAAGCACATTCCATGATATGACCTCTCATACTGAACATGCTGTACAACCGGGTGCAGAGAGCACGCATGTGGGTGACTGTATGTCAGCTGATATGAACTGCGACACATCTTGCTGTGCTACTGTTGCTGTTGCTCAGTTGGTGTTGTTTGGTACCGGGCTGCCTGCTGAATTTACAGTTGGGCAGCAGACATTTTTATCCTTGAGCCAAGCCGCTAGTTCAATAACAGCGTCGCTGGTAACGCCCCCTCCACGTTTCAGCTAGAAACAAAGGCACTTCTTTAGTTTGTTCGATGTGTCTTTTGAAGATCAGACCTGCTGTGTCTGCCGTCCTTCTGTTTCCTGTTACATTGAGGTATTTTGAAATGTCTAGATTAATGACACTTTCGCTTGCTGTTATGCTGGTAAATATTCCCGCATTTATTTTAAACCCCGCCCAGGCTAGTAATAGTAATATTGGCATGGAACCGGATGAGAAGTTCCCGCAATCTGGTCAGGCTCTCTCGCTTGAGGGGGCCGTTAAACTTGCCCTCACATCAGATGATCCCTACTTGCTGCAGCCCAGCGAAATGGCTTCATCTTATGAAGCCCGTGCGGTTTCAGATGCACAATTGCCTGATCCAAAAATACAGATGAAATTTGCGAACTGGCCTACGAACAGCTTCAGGTATTCGCAGGAAGCAATGACCCAGTTGCAACTGGGTGTAAGCCAGGCGTTTCCGAAAGGGGACACCTTAAGCCTGCGCCGTGCCAGACGGCAGGATCAAGCCATGGGCGAGCGACACACGCGGGACTTGCGGGTTCGGGAAGTTATTCTGGATACGCGGCTCACTTGGCTTGAACTTCACTATAACATACAGGCGCGAATTAAAGTTGCTGAAAGCAGACAGGCCGTTGCTGAACTTGTGGAAGTTATTCAGGCTATTTATGCAACGGGCAGGCAAACATCGCAGGATATCTTGCGTGCCGAACTGGAATTAAGCTTGCTGGATGACCGGCTTGTAGAAATTGACAGGATGACATCAATGCTGCGGGCAAAGCTTGCTCGCCGTGTTGGGGCTGTTGCTTATACGGCTGTCGTGCCGGTTCGTATGCCAGCGTTGCAACACCCGGCAGATGTAACCGCTGTGTTGGCACGGATGGAACAGCACCCTGCAGCCTTGATGTTTAAATCCAAAATCGATGTGGCTGACCGCGATGTGCGCATAGCAGGCGAGCAATATAAACCCGGCTGGGCAGTTAATGTGGGGTACGGCGCGCGCGGCGGCAACAGGGCCGATTTTGCATCGGTAGGCGTTTCCATGGATGTGCCGCTTTTCACCGGCAAACGGCAAGACAAACAGGTGCTGGCAGCCAAAAAAGCCCGCCAGGCATCAAAGCTGTCGCGGGATACGGTTCTCTTGGATCTGCGCCGAAAGCTGCAGGTTTCTCGTGCTGACTGGGAACGGCTGGCAGAACGTATATCGCTGTATCAGTCTGTCGTTCTGGTGCGTGCCAAAGACACCAGCCGGGCAACATTAAGTTCCTATCAAAGCGGTGTTTCTGATTTTCCGGAACTGGTGCGGTCGCGCCTCGGCGAACTAGACGCAGAACTGAAATTATTGAGGCTCAAGTCAGACCGGCTGAAAGCTCAATCCCGGTTGTTATTCCTTGAAGGTGAAGATGATGCGTAAATATTTTATCTTGGCGACAGGTGCTTTGGCTATAGGTGCAGGCATTGGCTACAGTATGGCAACACTTGCACCGGGCGATGAGGGCAACCCTCAAGTGGAAGAAAAAAAGCGGGAAGTCCTCTATTATGTAGCGCCCATGGATAAGAACTTTCGCCGCGACGTGCCGGGAAAATCCCCTATGGGTATGGACTTGGTTCCCGTATTTGCTGATGAGGCTATGGCGGATGAAGACGCGCTTAGAATAAGTGCTGCGGTTGTTAATAATATTGGTGTGCGTACCGAGCGCGCACTTAAAGCTAATTTGGCGCGCGAGATTTCTACCGTTGGTTCAATTGCCATCAATGAAGAACGGGCGGCGCATGTGCATGTGCGCACGGCCGGATGGATTGAAAAACTATATCGAAAATCTGTGGGCGAAATGGTTCGAAAAGGCGAGCTTATTTTTGAGCTATATTCCCCTGAACTGGTGAACGCACAGGCAGAATTTTTACAAGCTAACAGGCTGAAGCAAGAGGGCATGAAAAAAGCCTCCCGCGACCGTTTGCGCGCACTGGGTATGGTTGACCATCAGATAAATGAAGTGGCTAGCAGCGGTGAGGTGAAACAACTGATTGAAGTGCGTGCCCCACAAAACGGCGTTATTATAGCGCTGAATGTAGGCGAGGGTATGCATGTTAAGCCAAGTAAAACAGTTTTTTCACTCGCTGATTTATCTGAAGTATGGGTGCAGGTTGATGTTTTTGAAGGACAATCTGACTGGGTACACGAAGGCCAGATTGCCGCAATGACATTGCCGTTTTTGCCGGGTGAAAGCTGGGCTGGGGCAGTGGATTATGTTTATCCAATTGTTGATCCGGTAAGCCGCACAGTGAAGGTGCGGCTGGCTTTTGAAAATGCAGACGGCAGGTTAAAACCTAATATGTACGGTGAAATTAACATCGGTGCCGCGCCAGTGATGGACGTTGTTTCCATTCCTCGTGAAGCGCTGATCCGCACAGGCAAAATAGACCGTGTGGTGCTGGCGCTGGGTGAGGGGCGGTTCCGTCCTGCTGAAGTTGTAGCAGGGCGCGAAGCTGGCGACAGAGTTGAAATAAAAAGAGGACTGCGTGCCGGAGAAACTGTTGTGGTTTCGGGCCAGTTTTTGCTCGATTCAGAGGCCAGTATTAACAGCGCTTTCTTAAGGTTACTTGATGCGGGGGCTGATGATATGGACGCTGTGGATATGGAGGCAGAGGGCGAGAACGAAGAAAAGCCGGACACACACACTGGTATGGGTACTGTGAATTCTATTTCTGATAGCGGGACCGTAAATATATCCCACGACGTGTTGCAAACTCTTGGTTGGCCGGAAGGCACCATGGATTTTGCCGTTGCGGCAAGCGTTGACCTGTCCGTGTTTGAAGCCGGTGACACGATGCATTTTGAATTAAGCGAAGACGACGGCGGTAAGTTTATCATCACTTTTGCCATGAAAATGTAGAGAGCGGAGCTTCCCATGATTGCCAATATTATCAGATGGTCAATAATGAACCGTTTTCTGGTTGTTATTTGTACCCTTTTGTTTGCTGGTTGGGGTATTTTCTCCCTCAGCAAAACACCGCTTGATGCCATCCCGGACCTCTCTGACGTTCAGGTCATTATCAAAACATCTTATCCCGGACAGGCGCCTCAGGTGATTGAAGATCAGGTTACTTATCCGCTTACCACGGCCATGCTTTCAGTGCCGGGCGCTACCACGGTAAGGGGCTATAGCTTTTTCAATGACAGCTTCGTTTATGTTATTTTTGAAGACGGTACAGATTTATACTGGGCCCGCTCACGGGTGCTGGAATATCTGAGTCAGGTAGCCCCCACGCTGCCGCGCGGCGCGCGTTCGGCCCTTGGGCCGGATGCCACAGGTGTTGGCTGGGTGTACCAGTATGCGCTGGTTGACCGCACTGGCGGGCATGATTTGGCGCAGCTTAGAAGTATTCAAGACTGGTTCCTGAAGTTTGAATTGCAAACTGTTGAAGGTGTGGCCGAAGTTGCTGCGATCGGCGGTATGGTGAAACAGTATCAGGTGGTGGTGAACCCAAACCGTTTACGGGCTTATAATATCCCCATCCAGACGGTTAAAATGGCCATTCAGCGCGGCAATCAGGAAACGGGTGGCCGGGTGATTGAAATGGCCGAGGCTGAATATATGGTACGGGCTACCGGCTATATTACTGGCCTGAAAGACCTTGAGGTAATTCCGGTTGCGCTGGCGGAAAATGGCACGCCGATCCTGTTAAAAGACATAGCCGAAATTCGTACAGGGCCCGAGCTTCGGCGCGGTATCGGCGAACTGAACGGTGAAGGCGAAGCTGTTGGTGGTGTTATCATCATGCGTTCAGGTGAAAATGCTCTGAAAACAATCAAGCTAGTAAAAGAGAAGATTGAAATTCTGAAGGCAAGTCTGCCTGAAGGTGTTGAAGTTGTTACAACCTATGACCGATCATCCCTGATCAACCGGGCTGTTGATAATCTGAGCGAAAAACTGCTGGAAGAATTTTTGATTGTAGTGCTGGTTTGCGCTGTTTTTCTGTTTCACCTGAGGTCGTCGCTAGTGGTTGTGTTGAGCCTGCCTGTAGGCATTTTGGCAGCGATTGTTGTGATGAACAGCCAGGGAATTAACGCAAATATTATGTCGCTTGGCGGTATTGCCATTGCCATTGGAGTGATGGTTGACGGCTCCATTGTGATGATTGAAAATTTCCACAAGCATATGGAAGCGGAAGAAATTACGCCTGAGAACCGATGGGAGATTGTGGCTAAAGCGGCAGTTGAAGTTGGTCCGCCGCTGTTTTTCTCACTGTTGATTATTACGCTTAGTTTTGTGCCGATTTTTGCACTGGAAGCACAGGAAGGGAAATTGTTCCACCCGCTTGCCTATACCAAAACTTTTGCTATGGCGGCGGCAGCGGTGCTTTCAATCACCATTGTCCCGGTGTTGATGGGCTATTTTGTTCGGGGCAAGATTATACCCGAGCATAAAAACCCAATAAATTGGGGCCTGACGGTGGCCTATAGGCCGTTAATTAACGCGGCGCTTAAGTACCCTAAAGGGATGATAGCCATTACGCTGCTTATTATGGCAAGTGCTGTTTACCCGTTGAGTAAAATTGGCGGCGAATTTATGCCGGAACTTGACGAGGGCGATTTGCTTTATATGCCAAGCGCCTATCCTGCAATCTCAGCAGGCAAGGTGGCGCAACTGGTTCAGCAAACCAACAAGTTGATCAAAACAATCCCGGAAGTGGAAACCGTTTACGGCAAGGCTGGCCGTGCTGATACCGCAACAGATCCCGCGCCGCTTACCATGATTGAAACCACTATCAAGCTAAAACCTCGGTCCGAGTGGCGCGAAGGCATGACCACAGCGAAACTAAAAGACGAACTGAATAAGCTTGTTCAAGTGCCAAGCCTGACCAATGTTTGGATTATGCCCATTAAGAACCGGATTGATATGCTTGCAACAGGTATTAAAACGCCGGTTGGTATTAAGGTGGCTGGCCCGGACTTGAAAGTAATCAATGAAATAGGCCAGCAGATAGAAGGTGTTATGCGCGGTGTACCCGGCACGGCGTCGGTATATGCCGAACGTGTTACCGGCGGACGGTATGTTAACATTGAAATTAAACGGGTAACAGCAGCGCGCTACGGGCTAAACATTGCCGATGTGCAGGATGTTATCCGCACTGCAATTGGCGGCATGGCTGTTACTGAAAGTGTTGAGGGGCTGGAGCGTTACCCGGTGAACCTTCGTTACCCACGTGATTTTAGAGATTCTCTCGACAGGCTCAGGGCGCTGGCAATTATTACACCGCGCGGCGAGCAAATCCCGCTTGGCCGGGTTGCTGATATTGGCATCAGTAGTGGTCCGGGTGTTATCCGCAGTGAAAACGCCCGCCTCAATGGCTGGATTTATGTGGATATTGACGGTGTTGATATTGGTTCCTACGTTGCGCAGGCGCAGGAAACCGTGAGGGAGCAGGTTACGCTTCCTGCTGGTTATTCTATCAGTTGGTCGGGTCAATATGAATATATGGAGCGCGCAAAGGCCAAGCTAAGTGTTGTTGTGCCGGTAACGCTGGTGATTATTTTGCTGTTGCTGTTTATCAGCTTTAAAAATGTCACTTCTGTGTTGATTATTATGGGTACGTTACCGCTCGCACTGGTTGGCGGCATTTGGCTGTTGTATTTGCTTGAATATAATCTCTCGGTTGCTGTTGGAGTTGGCTTTATTGCGCTTGCAGGTGTTGCTGTTGAAATTGGGGTTCTTATGATTGTGTATCTTAATCAGGCGTGGGGCCGGATTTGTGAAACTGCAAAAAATGAAAATCGGGTACTGGAACACGCTGATCTTGTTGAAGCTGTGATTAACGGTGCATTGCTGCGCATTAGGCCCATTATGATGACTGTTGCTGCCACCATAGCCGGCTTGCTGCCGATTATGTTTGGCATAGGTACAGGGTCTGAAGTGATGAGCAGAATTGCTGCGCCTATGGTTGGCGGTATGGTGAGTGCCACTATTCTCACCTTGCTGGTGATACCGGCGGCGTACCTGCTGTGGAAATCGCGGGAGGTTGCCGCCGGGCAAAATTCTGTGCCGGAAAAATAAGATGCCTTTGATGCTGTACGGCATGCCTGTTTGTGCTTTAGAAGTGCAGTAATTGGCTTACATGAGCTAAAACACATTTATATTTTGCAAATCACAAACCTGACGGAGCCTTCGATGCAATCTTTTATGCCAGTCAAGCGTACTCTTATGGGCCCGGGGCCTTCTGATGTTTCCGAGCGTATTTTGAGTGCGATGGCGCGCCCTACGCTGGGCCATCTGGACCCTGAGTTTCAGCGTATGATGGAAGAGATAAAAGAAGGCCTCAAAGCACTGTTCAGAACAAAAAACCGGTTAACATTCCCGGTTTCAGCGCCAGGGTCAGCCGGAATGGAAGCTTGTTTCCTTAATTTGGTTGAAGAAGGCGACACGGTTATTGTTGTACGCAACGGCGTGTTTGGTGACCGCATGCGTGAAAATGTGGTGCGCGCAGGCGGTACGGCTGTGTTGGTGGATGTTGAGTGGGGCAAAGCGCCTTGCCTTGATGCAATAGAAGCCGCACTTGTTGCCCACCCTGAGGCAAAAATACTGGCATTTGTGCATGCAGAGACATCAACAGGTGTGCTTGCTGACGCTGCGGGCATTTGTGCGCTTGCACAAGCACATGATTGTCTTACCGTTGTCGATGCGGTTACCAGCCTTGGCGGTGTACCGGTTCTTACTGACGAATGGGGTATTGATGCCATTTATTCCGGTTCGCAGAAATGCTTGTCCTGCACGCCGGGTTTGTCTCCTGTGTCGTTCTCTGAAAAAGCGCTTGATAAAATACGCGCGCGCAAAACGCCGGTGCGTAGCTGGTTTCTTGATCTAACACTGGTGATGAATTACTGGGACGGCGAGGGTGGTCGCAGTTATCATCATACAGCACCTGTTAATGCACTTTACGGCCTGCATGAATCGCTGGTAATGGTTTCTGAAGAAGGCTTGGAAAATACATGGGACCGTCATGCAAAAATGCACAGTGCGCTTGCTGCCGGGCTGGAGAGTATGGGGCTGAAATTTCTTGTGGATGCTGATGTACGTTTGCCGCAACTGAATGCTGTAATTGTGCCTGAAGGGGTAGATGAAGCATCAGTGCGCGCGCATTTGCTGGCAGCATATGATCTGGAAATTGGTGCAGGTCTTGGGCCGATGGCAGGCAAGGTTTGGCGCATTGGTTTGATGGGATCCAGTGCAACAGCTGCGAATGTGGAGCTGTGTTTAACGGCGCTTGCAGATGCCCTTAACAGGCATCAGCATCCTGTTGATGGTGCAAAGGCGCTGGCGGCTGCCAAAGCCTCTCTGGAGACATGACCTAGGTCTCGCGGTTATAAAACCTGCACGGCTTTAGACAATTGGTTTAAATTCCTGTTCAAATGGTAAATACTATTTGAATGAGTTCGCTTGTCTGGTTACGGTTTTTGTCTGCTCTTACATGGAGCTGAAAGAATTTGAAATCAGAGGGGACTATGATGTTTGCGGTAACTCATAAAAAGGCGCTTTTGGCGGCTTTTCTTACAACCAGTTTAATGACCACTCCAGCGGCTTTGGCGAGCAGTGTGGTTGCCAGCGACGGTCCGCTGAAGAATGTCAATACAAGTGAAAAATGGGTTGAACCCCCTGTTTCCATGATTGCTGACGGCAAAGAATCATCTTCCGACGACGATAAAAAAGACAAAAAAAAGGGCCTGCCGCTTAAGGCTGAACGCACCGTTGAATTTGAAACCGACGAAGCCACATGGATGTCGCTCGACATTTCGCCAGACGGACAAACGATTATGTTTGAACTGCTCGGCGATATTTACACCATGCCTGCAGCTGGGGGTGAAGCAACGGCAATCCTGACCGGCATGGCATTTCAGTCACAGGCTGTATATTCGCCAGACGGCACACAGATAGCCTATCTGTCGGATGAAGACGGTGCCGAAAATCTGTATGTAGCTAATGCAGATGGCAGCAAACCCAAGAAATTATCATCAATGAGCAAGGGCGAAGGAATGAGCCCCGAATGGTCGGCTGATGGTAATTATGTGTTTATTGCACAGCTTACTAACGGCATTGGTGCCAATGAAATCTGGATGTATCACAAACTTGGCGGCAAGGGCATTCAGATCACCAAATCAATGCCAAATGGCCCTACTACGCCGCGCGCGCGTCAGCCAAATGCGCAGGGTGTTTCGGCATCTTCAGACGGGCGTTATATTTATTACGCCACCAAGTTGGGCGGTTTTCAGTATAATATGGCTGGTTTTCCGTGGCGTATTGTGCGCCGTGATATGCAGGAGGGTACCACCGATACTATAGCAA
>Ga0316204_10006886_pt1 | contig 17078 bp, 13 predicted proteins | sample 6monrhotite_MG_2_FD_205661 | JGI IMG/M metagenome (GOLD analysis project Ga0316204, IMG submission 205661) | Microbial mat bacterial communities from mineral coupon in-situ incubated in ocean water Damariscotta River, Maine, United States -... | ecosystem: Environmental > Aquatic > Marine >... | reverse complement strand
CAAGCTGTAAGTCATGTATATTTCACCCCTGAGCTATTTTGGGGATTATTGTTTTTACTGATTTTTACCTCGATACCCGTATATGCCAACGAGCCAGCACAAGTAATCAAATCATCATCTACCTCGGCTATAAAATCTAACCACATCGAAAAATCTGTTCAAAATAAAATTAATGATTTGAGAGTTATTGTTGATATTTCAGGCAGTATGAAAAAAACCGATCCGAATAATTTGCGGCGCCCGGCAATTCGCTTACTCGCCAGTTTAATACCAGCGGGTTCACGCTCAGGTATTTGGAACTTTGGTAAGCAAGTGAATATGGCTGTAAAAATTGGCCCGGTAGATGAAACTTGGCGCAAAAATGCATTCGAGCAATCAAAAAAAATTAATTCAGTCGGCTTATTTACCAATATTGAATCAGCACTAAGAAAAGTTAGTTTTGATTGGAAAACACCAGATCCAAAATATAAAAGAGCGCTCATTTTATTAACGGATGGACATGTTGATATTAATGAAGACGAAAATATAGATAAAGCTTCACGCCAAAGAATACTAAAAGATATATTGCCTCAGCTTGAAAATGCAAAAGTTAAAGTTCATACCATTGCCTTATCTGATAATGTGGATGAAAGTTTATTAACAACACTATCTGCTTATACAGATGGACTTTATAAAAAAGTTAATAATGCCGATGATTTGCAAAAACTATTTTTACAAATGTTAGAGCAAGCGGTGAAATTAGATACATTACCACTTAAAGATAATCGCTTTAATGTTGATGCCAGTATTAACGACATGACACTGCTTGTTTTTAATAAAGATAAATCTAATCCAACAACAATAGTTACGCCAGCAAAAAAAACATGGAAAAGCACTACAAAGAACGAAAAATTGAAATGGTTTAGTGATGAAGGTTACGATCTTATTACAATAAAAAAACCACGACAGGGTCAATGGAAAATAATGGCGCCAATGGATGAAAATAATAGAGTAGTGGTTGCCACAAATTTAAAGCTAAAAGTGGATGAAATACCGAGCTACTTAATGGCTGGAGATAAACTAAATGTTACTGCGCAATTGTTAGAAGGCGATAAAATATTAGAAGACAATAATTTACTTTCAAAATTTATTTTTACTGTTATTGATAAGGTAAAAGATTCGACACCTCGTGATTATCCATTAGCGCGTTCTGAGGAAGATAGTTTGAAGTATTCGGTTCAATTGCCCGCTATGTTTAAAGAAGGCAACCACGAATTAATTATTCAAGCAAAAAGCCCGACTGCTGAACGAGAAATCCGACATCAATTAAAAGTTTATACTACACCAGCAGAAATAAAAATTGTTGAGAAAGATAATAAATATCAAATTATCGTTAACCCGTATAACAATTTATTACGATTAGATACAGTTGATATTAATGTTGAACTAGAAGATAAAAGTCAGCATAAATTAGAGCGTATTGAAAGCCAATGGTTAATTGAAGTTGATAAAAAATATCATGAAACTTTATTTTCATTGAATATCAATGCTAAACGAGCTGATGGGAAATTATTTACTACTAACTTTAATAAAATACTTACTGCATCCAACACTTCAAGTAAATTAACATTGGAGAATAAAAAAGATGCAAAAAATGAGTCTGATATTTCTAAAGCCAAGGATGTTGAGCCAGAGAAAAAAGAAACTAAAGAAGAAAGCGAAAACAAGAATAATGAAAGTGATTTAAATTGGACTGTAATTATTATTTCTATCGTTGTTGGTAATTTATTCATTGTTTTATTGGTTGTCGGTGGGTATTTATATTTTAAACGTCGAAAGCAGAAAATGGTTGAAGCAGTGAGTGATGAAATGATTGAAGATAACGATTCTGTTGCAGAAGATAAAGCCGATGCAAAAGAATAACAATTTTGGAATAATGTTTTATGAGTGACTCGTTATTAAGCCTTATTATTATATTTGCTGAGCTAGGCGGAGTCTTGTTATTGGTTTTTATTGTATGGATAATTTATTTTATATTACGTACTCGCAAAGAAGGGAAATATACTAAAGCCTTGATTCAATATGCGAAAAAATTAATGCCTAAACATCGTCTTCAGTTAAAAGATTATTTTAAAGATGAGTTGGAATTAAGTGATAGTAAAACAGATTTAAATGTAGAAACATTAATGAGAGATGAAAAGAAAATATACGATCATCTTATTCAAATTTCTATTAGTAAGGATACAAGTTTACTCAAATTGAGTGTAGATGATATCAATTCATTAATTAATGATTATGTTCGCTTATTAACATTGAAGATTGAAAAAGAAACTGAAATAGAAAAAGAATCGCGCGACTTGACATTAAGAAAAGAAAATGAGGCGCTAAGAATTGAAAACGCTTCTCTGCAAACTCGACTTAATGCGGCGACAGAAACCATAGAAAGTATGATGGGTGAATTTTCTTCGATGTATGAAGGAGGTAAAAAAGAAGGCGAAAAGCGTGTTAAAAATGAAATGTATAAATTAAAACAAAATTTAGATGCGGAAGAAGCAAAATTAAAATTAGATGTTCAAGATCTAGAAGAATCTGACGCTAATACTAACGAAAAAGAATAACAGTAAAGTACCTTATAATTTTTCTAGGTTATTGTGTTGAGTTATCTAAGCTCATATGTAAACTTCAGTAAAAGGTAACTTAACGTACTGTTATATATATATTTAATATGGTTATATAGCGCAATGCCGAATTACTCCCTCTATATTCTTGACGATGACAAGCAATACTCCGAGCTACTCGCCGATGTCGCGAGTACAGCTGGGTGGCTGGCTATTCCTGAGCAAAGTCCACTGGAATTCCTTAAAAATGATTTATCGAAAATTGATATTTTAGTTTTAGATCTCAATATGCCAGAGATGGATGGTATTGAAGTCATTCGTGAACTAGCTGAAAGAAAAGCGCAACTGAATTTAATTTTGGTGAGTGGCTTTGATGCGCGAGTACTACATTCAGCACAACAGCTTGCTGAGGCACACAACCTTATAGTGCTCGCGAGTTTAACGAAGCCGGCTCCAATCAGTGAGTTCATCAGTATTTTAAATTCTGTTGAAGAGAGTAATGACGCCAGTACTAATATTATAAAAAAAGAGGCCGTTTCTGTTGAAGAGTTAAAACTTGCCATTGAGCAAAATCAATTGATTCTTTATTATCAACCACAGCTTGATATGAAAACTTGTGAATTAAAGGGTGTTGAAGCCTTAGTGCGCTGGCAGCATCCGGATAAAGGTTTAATATTTCCAGATCAGTTTATTAGTTTGGCCGAAAATAATGATTTGATTGGTCCTCTAACAGAGAAAGTCATTGAAATAGCAGTAATACAAAGTGAACAGTGGCAAGAAGCTGGTTTTGATACCATCATTTCGATTAATATCTCTGCAGAAAATATTACGACTTTAATGTTACCTGAACATCTTAAAAAGTTGACCGACGAACATAAAGTTATTGCAGGTAAAATAACTCTTGAACTAACTGAAAGTGCCGTTATGGGTGAGTTAACAGCATCGCTTGATGTGCTTAATCGATTACGTATGAAAGGTTTTTTACTTTCAATTGATGATTTTGGTACAGGTTATTCTTCTTTATCTTATTTATATCAAGCGCCTTTTACAGAGCTTAAAATCGATCAAAAATTTGTCATGAATATGCAAACAGATGCGGAGTCATTGGTTATTGTTAAAATCTGCATTATGTTAGGGCAAATGCTGGGTATGACCTTGGTCGCAGAAGGGGTCGAAACAAAAGAAATATGGGATAGCTTGAATGAGTTAGGCTGCGATGTTGCGCAAGGCTACTATATGGCAAGGCCCATGCCGCCCGCTGCACTGCTCGAGTGGAAAAATACTCAATTAGCATCATAAAAAAAGCCTCTAAAGTATTAGAGGCTTTTTAGTTAACGTATAAACAACTATCTAAGTTATGCCGCTTCGCCAATCACATTGCGTAATTTTTTAATCGCATTGTTTTCAAGTTGACGAATACGTTCTGCAGATATGCCGTATTTATCAGCAAGTTGATGCAGTGTTGCTTTGCTGTCAGCTAACCAACGCTGTTGCAAAATATCACGACTTCTTTCATCTAAATCACTTAACGCACTGTAAAGACGTTTTTCTTGGTTTTCAGCCCAATTTGATTGCTCAAGTAAATGAGCAGGTTCATGGCTACTATCTTCCAGATAGTTTGCCGGTGCGGGCGCAATATTCTCATCATTATCGTCCGGACCATCAAAACCTATATCAAGACCGCTTAAGCGTTTTTCCATTTCTAAAACGTCAGTTTTTTTAACACCAAGATCATCTGCGACAGCATTCACTTCATCATTATTAAACCAGCCAAGTTGTTTCTTTTGGCTTCGAAGGTTAAAGAATAATTTACGCTGTGCTTTTGTTGTTGCAACTTTAACAATGCGCCAGTTACGTAAAATAAATTCATGAATTTCTGCGCGAATCCAGTAAACAGCGAATGAGATTAAACGGACGCCAACGGTTGGGTCAAAACGCTTAACCGCTTTCATTAATCCGATATTACCTTCTTGAACTAAATCCGCTAAAGCAAGTCCATAGCCGTTATAGCTTCTAGCCACATGTGCCACAAAGCGAAGGTGTGATAATACCAATTTCTGTGCGGCATCGAGATCGCCGTGTTCTTGCAGCTGAGTGGCAAGTTCGCGTTCTTCTTCTGCGCTTAAAATAGGAATATTTCGTGCAGCCTGTAAATAAGACTCCAGACTACCTGAAGGAACAGCTAGTTGTAATTGAAGGCTTTTACTCATGTCGTAACCCCTTAGGATTTATTATCAAAAATTCCGCTAACAAATATTAGCACTCAGGGGCTTAGAGTGCCAATATTAGAATTAGTTCATTTTGTTAAATAGTAATAAATACTTGATTTAATTGGAGTAATACTATTTTTGATAAGGTTATTAGTGTCAGCCTTCATGAAAAGGAGAGAGATTAATGCTCTTTTCTGTTTGATAACTGACCCTGTTGCGCCCTGTTTCCTTGGATTGGTACAAGGCTTTATCAGCTAGACCTAAAATTTGAGTCAAATTACTGTCTGGGTGATCTTTCATACATGCAAGTCCCGCACTAATGGTCAGTTCGACTCCCGCAGGTTTAAGTTCTGCGATATCGATACGCAGTTGTTCTGCTTCTTGAAGCGCTTCTTCTTCGCTGCGATTTATCATTAGCACCGAAAACTCTTCGCCGCCAAAACGGACCACCATATCGTTAGGGAAGCTTTTGTTAAGTTTTTCACCTAATTCAGCCAGAACATGATCGCCGGTAATATGTCCTAGTGTGTCATTAATTTTTTTAAAAAAGTCGATATCAATTAACATCGCCCAAACGGGCTGATTGGCTGTACTTTGAATAAATTCTTCACCGTTATCAACTAAATAGCGTTTTGAGCGCACTCCAGTAAGGCTATCGGTAGTCGCTATCCAACGCATACTTTCAGCTTGTTGTTTTAGCGCTTCAAATTGATGGCGGATCAGTAATAGCAGGCGAATACGCGCCATAATGACTTCTTCAAGTATCGGTTTACTGACAAAATCATTGCCGCCAGCATGAAAAACCTCAACTTGGGTTTTTTGGTCATCCGTTCCAGTAATCACCAAAACAGGCAGTTCTTGTTGTGAATAATGGAAGCGGGTACGAATCGCGTAGAGTAAATCACCACCGGTGAGTTCGCCCTTTAGATAAAAATCGGTAATGACGAGATCAAAAGGGTTTGTCGTGTGCTTGTCTTCATATTGCTTTTGTAGCATTTCCATCGCAATTTCAGCGGAGTCAGTATGGGTGACCTTCAAACCGTGTTTTTCGAGAATTTTAGTGATGACAGCGGCAGCAGTTTTACTGTCCTCAATGAAAAGCACATGTCCGACTAAACCAGAGTTCCTTTGTACAAATGATTTTATAAAATCACCAAAAGCTTTGTAGCCTTTTGATTTGTCGAAATAATCCGTTACACCTGCTTTGAAGCCTTCTTGCAGCAAACGCTCGTCAGCATCGCTTGAAACGACAATGACAGGTGTGTAGTTATGCGCATTAGAACCACGAATGTCTCGGCAAAGAGCTAGCCCATCCATATCGGGTAACATCAGTGCAGTGGTTATAAGATCAAAGTTTTCTTTGTGCAGTATTTGAATGGCTTCTGCACCCGTTTCACAGCTCCGCACCTCGACATTAGTCATTTCCTCATTAAGTATACGAGACAAAATTTGTCGCGATACGGAAGATCCATCGACAAGAAGAATGCGAGTTATATTTTTAGCCATGCTTTTAAGGGATTTCGTTATTAAATTGTGTTTATTGTATAGCTATCGGTAGAAAAAGGTGAAAAGTTTAGTTTTTAGCCCATTTTTATATATTTATTGGGGTTCGATTTCACGAAGGTGACGCCCTACCGCTAACCAAGAACCAGCTAAGCCTAATAAAATACTGGCAATGAATAAAAAGAATGTCGTTAGTATCGAAAGCGTATTTAACTCAAATTGACTTTGATAAAGCATGGTGAGCTTTTCAATCGGCTCGCTGATACTTAATAGGGTAAAGCTCACTAGCAGCCAGGCAATCACTCCACCAAATAGGCCATACCAAAAGCCAGTATAAAGAAATGGCCGGCGAATAAAGGCATCTGTGCCACCAATGAGTTTCATCACCACAATTTCTTTTTTTCTGTTTTGTATTGCTAAGCGAATGGTATTTCCGACGACTAGCAACACAGCTAAACCCAGCAAGGCGCCGAGAATGAGCACACCGCGTTCCACAATATCCATAATCGCGTAAAGACGCCTTATCCACTGCATATCAAGTTGTGCTTTATCGGTTTGGCGTAAAATACGTAGTTTATTTAATAAATTTTGTGTTGTGAGCTCGCTGTTTTGATTTAAGCGAGGCTTAATAACTAATACTGAAGGTAGTGGGTTGCTGTTGAGCGCTTTTAAAGCATCACCAAAACCTGAAAGCATTTGAAATTCTTTTAAAGCTTGCTCGCGACTAATGTAATCAACTGACACCACATCAGGCCAGTTTTGTATATCAGACTGTAATTTTTGCGCTTGTTCAGCACGCACTGATTTTTTTAAAAAAACAGAAATTTGTGCCGTACTTTCCCAACCACCACTGAGTTGTTGCGCATTGTTGAGCAAAACATGAAGTCCGGTGGGTAAAGCGAGCGCGATACCAATCACCATAGCGGTCATTAATGTTGAGAAGGGACTACGACTGAGTTGCCCTAAACTATAGAAGAACACTTGAAAGTGCCGAATAAAGTAAGAGCGGACTAAGGTGATAATATTTGGTCGGCTGTTTTGTTCTTTTTTGCGTGAAGCACGGCTCATCGAGCACCGCCAAAGCTATCCTCAGCTTCAGTACCTGCCTGAGAACCGGTGTCGTTGATTAGCTGGCCTGATTTTAAAGTCAATACGCGATATGGCAGCTGTGATATTAAAGCGATGTCATGCGTTGCAATCAGCACACTCACACCCACTTCACTAAAGTCTTGAAACAAGCCCATGATTTCAGCTGATAATTCAGGATCGAGATTACCGGTTGGTTCATCCGCAAGGATTAAAGGTGGCTTATTGACAATGGCGCGCGCAATCCCAACGCGTTGTTGTTCACCACCGGACAAGGTAATCGGATATTTTTTTTCTTTGCTCAATAAACCCACTTTATCGAGAGCCGCGCGTACACGCTTTCCAATATCACGATGTGAGTGACCGGCAATAATAAGAGGTAAAGCAACGTTGTCATAAACGGTGCGATCAAAAAGTAATTGGTGATCTTGAAAAATAATGCCAATGTTGCGGCGAAAATAAGGAATACGGCGGCGCGGTACTTTAGCCAGGTTTTGATTATTCACAATCACTTGGCCACGACTTGAGCGTTCTAATAAAGCAATTAGTTTGAGTAATGAGCTTTTACCCGCACCTGAGTGGCCGGTCAAAAATGCCATTTCACCATCAGCAAGCTCAAAGCTGACATTTTGCAGTGCATCAAAACCACTGCTATAGCGTTTACTGGCATTAATAAAACGAATCATAAATTATATATTTTAATTATTATTTAAGGCTTATTTTTACCACAGGCAGATAAAAGAACACAGTGCTAAGAGTAAATAAAGAGGGATTATCGGGTTAAGTATGATGAGTATCGCAAAGAGCGCGAAGGCGCGAATTTCGCTAAGGTAAATTTACTATTAATGAATTGATATGAGATTTAGTATTTATAATAAACTATAGATATAAAGTTTTTCTTGGAGCCCTTTGCGCCTTTGCGCTCTTTGCGCTCTTTGCGTTATTTCTCAAAGCTTACTGATTTTTATCAAATAGGGCATCGACAAAATCTTTTGCTTCAAAGTTGCGCAGATCATCGATTCCTTCACCGACACCTATAAAACGAATCGGTAAGCCTAGTTTATGGGCTATGGCAAAGATAACGCCGCCTTTTGCAGTGCCATCAAGTTTCGTTAGGGTGATGCCAGTAAGTTGCATGGCTTGATTAAATTGTTCGGCTTGGTTGACTGCATTTTGCCCAGTGCCTGCATCAAGTACTAACATCACTTCATGTGGTGCAGTTTGGTCAAGCTTACCCATGACGCGTTTTACTTTCTTTAATTCTTCCATTAAGTTCGATTGGGTGTGTAAACGCCCGGCCGTATCAGCAATTAAGACATCAATATTTTTTGATTTAGCCGATTCAAGTGCATCAAAAATAACCGAGGCACTATCTGCACCGGTATCTTGTGCCACAACAGGAATATCATTTCGCTCGCCCCATACTTGAAGCTGTTCAACCGCGGCCGCACGAAAGGTATCTCCTGCAGCAAGCATGACTGATTTACCTTCCTTTTGAAGTCGCTTGGCGAGTTTACCAATGGTCGTTGTTTTGCCAGCACCATTTATACCAATGACTAAAATCACATAAGGTGAATCACTCTGTGGGATATCAAGTGGCTGCTCACACGGTTTAAGTATGGCCTGCATTTCATCATGAAGAGCATTAAATAGTGCTTCGGCATCTTTTAGTTCATTACGTGAGACTTTTTGTAATAAGTTGCCGCTAATCCGCGTCGTGGCATCCATACCGAGATCAGCGGTGATTAAAATATCTTCAATTTGTTCCATTAACTCATCATCAATGGTTTTCGCCCCTAAAACGAGATTACTTAATCCATCGGTTAGATTGCTACGGGTACGATTCAAGCCTTTTTTGAGACGAGAAAATAAACTGTTTTTCTCAGCTTCAGGTGCTTGAGATTCTCTACTTTCATCTTTAGATTGAGAGGGCTGGTCTTTATTTGATTTTAGGAAACTAAACATTAATTTATCGGTCGTAAAAACGGTTGTGTAATGGCAAGAATAAAAAGCTATCCTACCATTTGCAGGATTAACGAGTAAGTCTTGATGGTCAATATATAGGCATTAAGAGTGTTTTTTGACGAAGGGAAATAGTGAATGAGATTAAGGTTATTAGGATTTGTGAGTTTGTGTCTGAGTCAGGCTATTTTTACACCAAATGTATTGGCCGCATCAGGCGATGTCCATGAGTTTAAAATGGAAAATGGCATGAAAGTGTTGGTTAAAGAAGATCATCGTGCCCCGGTCGTTGTTTCTCAAGTTTGGTATAAAGTGGGTGCAAGTTATGAGCACAGTGGTATTACCGGTGTTTCACATGTTCTCGAGCACATGATGTTTAAAGGCACGGAAAAACATGACTCAGGGGAGTTCTCTCGCATCATTGCAGAAAACGGTGGTCGCGAAAACGCATTTACCGGGCGAGACTTCACCGCATATTTTCAACAATTGGAAAAAAGCCGTTTAAAAGTCAGTTTCGAAATGGAAGCCGATCGTATGCGTAATCTAACTTTGCCGGAAAAAGAATTTAAAAAAGAACTCGCCGTGGTAATGGAGGAGCGACGTCTACGAACAGAAGATAAAGCCACAGCATTAACCTCTGAGCAGTTTTACGCCACCGCCTTTAATAATAACCCTTATCAGCAACCAATTATTGGCTGGATGAATGATCTTGAAAATATGCAAGTGAGTGATCTTAGAGCATGGTATGAAAAATATTATGCGCCAAACAATGCTACATTAGTCGTTGTTGGTGATGTCGTTGCAGATGAAGTATTTGAATTAGCTAAAAAATATTTTGCACATTTGAAACCATCAACAATTGAAGAAACAAAGCCTCGCTTAGATGCGGCTCAAAATGGTGAGCGTCGTATTACGGTAAAAGCACCCGCACGTTTACCTTATATGCTGATGGGATATAAAGTTCCCTCTTATAAAACCGCAGAAGAAAGTTGGGAGCCTTATGCACTTGATGTCCTTGGCTATGTGTTAAGTGGTGGAAGCAGTTCGCGCTTTGCCAAATCACTTGTACGTCAACAACAAATTGCCGTTAGTGCAGACACTGGCTATGGTTTGTTTTCACGACTAGATGAGTTGTTTTTAATTGATGGTACACCGGCTGCAGGTTATAGCGTGCAGCAGCTCGAAGATGCGATTGCTAAAGAGATCGAAAAAGTTAAAACTGAATTAGTCAGCAAGCAAGAACTCGAAAGAATTAAAGCACAGACTGTTGCTGAAAAAGTGTACGAGAAAGATTCTATTTTTTATCAAGCCATGCAAATAGGGATGTTAGAAACGGTCGGTATAGATTGGCGCGTGGGTGATGAGTACATCAAAAAAATTCGTCAAGTTACACCTGAACAAATTCAGCAAGTCGCTAAAAAGTATTTAGTCAAAGATACTCGAACCGTTGCGATATTAGATCCGCAGCCGTTAACGAAAAAGAAACGTCCGGCAGGACCTGTTGGTCGTCATTAAGTATTTTTTAAAAGAGAGTTAAACATGTTAGCTATGAACAAAAAAGCCATTGGTTTTTATTTACTAATTATTATTGCGGCAATATTTTATATTTTTACCTCCGAACCTGTTTCAGAAGAATTAACGCCAAAAGCTGAAAATGAAGCGTTAAATATTCAAGAATGGAAGACGAAAAATAATGTTCGTGTTCTATATGTTAATGCACCAGAACTACCAATGCTTGATGTACAAGTAGTATTTGATGCAGGCAGTGTGCGTAATGGTGAACAACCGGGTTTAGCCAGCTTAACCAATAGCATGTTAAGCCATGGTGCTAAAATGGGAAATGAAACATTAAGTATCGATGACATCACCGAACGCTTTGACAGTGTTGGAGCCCGGTTTGGTACTGGCGCGTCACGCGATAATGCTGAAATTAGTTTACGTACATTAACGGATGAAAGCTGGTTGGTAAAATCGCTTACAACGATGCAGGCGGTTATTAATCAGCCAACGTTTGATGAAAAAGAATTAGAACGGGTGCGTAAACAAAGATTAATTAGCTTTGAAAGCCGCAAACAGTCACCTAGTACCATCGCAAATGAAGCTTTTTATAAAACACTTTATAAAGAGCATCCTTATGCCTTGCCTGGTATCGGTACTGAAGAGAGTATTAAAAATATCACACGCAATGATTTGATTGATTTTTATAAAAAATATTATGTCGCTAAGAATGCTTTGGTGACTATTGTTGGCAGCATCAATAAAGAGAAAGCAGCTGCCATCGCCGAGCAATTAGTCGGTAAGCTACCTCAAGGTGAAAAATCATCTGTATTGCCTGAAGTGAGCATGTTGGCTGAAGCTCAAGCTAAACATTTTGAATTCCCTTCCTCACAAACACATATTTTAATGGGACAACCTGGTATTCATCGTACAGATGAAGATTACTTCACTTTGTATGTGGCTAACCATATTTTAGGTGGTAGTGGTTTTGGTTCACGTATTATGAAAGAAATTCGTGAGAAGCGTGGCTTGGCATATAGCAGCTATAGCTACTTTGTGCCGTTATTAAAACCTGGGCCATTTTTAATGGGGATGCAAACGAGCAACAATCAAACCGAAGAGGCAAAAAAAGTCCTTAAGCAAACCTTAGCTGATTTTATTGAACAGGGGCCAACTGAAAAAGAACTTACCCATGCGAAGAAAAATATTACCGGCGGTTTTCCTTTGAGAATTGATAGCAATGGCGATATTTCTAACTATCTTGCAGTCATTGGATTTTATCAATTACCGCTGAGCTATTTGTCTGACTTTAATCAGCGCATTGATAAAATCACCACCGCACAAATTAAAGAAGCGATGCAACGCAGAATTGATCCTGAGAAAATGGTGACGATTACTGTTGGTAGTAAAGTTGCTGATAAGAGCTAAGCATGGCTAAAGGCTCAAACCAATTACGTATTATTGGCGGGGAATGGCGAGGCAGAAAACTTCGCTTTCCTGACGTGGCTAATTTACGTCCCACTCCCGATCGTGTTCGTGAAACGATATTTAATTGGTTGATGCCCATGATTAGTGGTACACGTTGTTTAGATCTTTTTGCCGGTAGTGGAGCATTAGGTTTAGAAGCTTTATCTCGTGGTGCAGCTATAACAGTTTTTGTCGATAGCCATAAAAAAGCGACTCAATATATTAAGGAGCATCTTGCAACATTAAACATCACTGAGCGTGCACAGGTGAGTACGATGGATGGGATGAAATACTTAAAAGGTGAAGCAAAAAAATATGATTTGGTGTTTTTAGATCCTCCTTATAAGCTCAATTTTTTAGAAAAAGCGATCCCCTTATTAGAAAGTAATGCTTGGTTAACTCACGATGCCATGATCTATATCGAAATAGAAAAACGACAAGCATTACCTGCGTTGCCTGAAAACTGGAAACAGATAAAAGAAAAAACTGCCGGTGAAGTGAATTATTTTTTATATCAACGCAGTTAAATAAGCTTCGATAATTCTAGATTTAGTTTAACTAGTCGTTGATACATTCGAATTCAATCTAACAATACGCTAAACTCCTATAACAATACTTTTAATCTACTAGCTATAAGGCAGTTTACGTGAAGATAACCGCGATTTACCCTGGTACGTTTGATCCTATCACTAACGGTCATATCGATCTTATTCAACGTGCCTCACGCTTGTTTGACCATGTCATTGTATCGGTAGCGGCGGTGAGTGGTAAAAATCCCGTTTTTAATCTTGAAGAGCGCGTGGCGCTGGCTAAAAGTGTACTTGGGTCATATAAAAATGTTGAAGTGTGTGGCTTTAATATTTTGCTTGTCGATTTTATGCGTGAAAAGGGTGCTTCAGTTATTTTGCGTGGGCTTCGTGCGGTTTCTGATTTTGAATATGAATTTCAGCTCGCTAGTATGAATCGTAATTTAAGCCCAGATATTGAAACAATGTTCCTTACTCCTGCTGAGCAGTACACCTATATTTCATCATCACTAGTGCGTGAAATAGCGGCTTTAGGTGGCGATGTGTCACCATTTGTCCATGAAAATGTTGTGGCTGCATTAAAAGAAAGGATCGGGTAAAATCCGGCCTGAGTGAAAATCATCTATAAAACAACCTTGGTTTCAAGGGTTAAAAGACCTTTTTCACACCTTTGCCTTTTTTTAGAATTAGCGTGTAGAGTAAGCGGAGAGCGCGATGTCCCTTCTTATTAATGATGAATGTATTAACTGTGATGTTTGTGAGCCAGAGTGTCCAAATGGTGCTATCTCGCAAGGTGATGAAATATATGAAATCGATCCAAATTTGTGTACAGAATGTGTTGGTCATTTTGATGAGCCGACTTGTATCGAAGTCTGCCCGGTAGATTGCATTTTTGTTGATCCGGATAATGAAGAATCAAAAGAAGTTTTACAGCTAAAATATGAAAAATTAATTGCAGTGTAAAAATTTAAAGCCTCGTTTAGAGGCTTTTTTGTGCCTATTCAAGTAAGCCCGTTCGACTCTAATAGATTTAGGAAAAAACCATGTTTAAAGTCAGTTTTGTTTTTGTTTCACTTTTAATATCAGCAACACTTTCAGCAAACACAGCACTTAAGCCAAACCAAGCGGCGATTGCTTCTGCCCACCCTCTCGCGACGCAAGCCGGTTTTGAAATTTTAGACAAAGGTGGAAATGCTTTTGATGCGGCAGTGGCAGTGAGTGCAACATTGGCCGTGGTTGAACCATACAGTTCAGGTATTGGTGGCGGTGGTTTTTGGTTATTACATAATGCTAAAACGCAAAAAGACATTATGGTTGATGGCCGTGAAACAGCGCCCTTAAAAGCACACCGAAAAATGTACCAAGATAAACAAGGTAATGTTATACCGAATCTTTCTGTTGATGGTGCTTTGGCTGCCGGTATTCCTGGAGAACCCGCAGCATTAGTTCATATTGCAAAAAATTACGGAAAGTTACCTTTAAGTGAGAGTTTGGCGCCTGCAATACGTGCAGCGAAAAAAGGTTTTGTAGTAAAAGAAGAGTATCGCCGCATGGCAGGCTTTAGGTTAAAGGCCTTACAAGCATCAAAAGCAGCTGCAAATATATTTCTTAAAGATAATCAGGTACCACCACTCGGCTATGTTATTAAGCAACCTAACCTGGCAAAAACATTAACGCTAATCGCGAAGAAAGGTCATGCTGGTTTTTATGCCGGAACGACGGCAAACAAGTTGGTTGAAGCTAGCCAACAAGCAAATGGTATTTGGACAGAAAAAGACTTTGATGCCTATAGCATTAAAGAACGTCAGCCGATTGTAAGTGAGTATAAAGGATATCGTATTACCTCTGTTGCTCCACCTTCTTCAGGTGGAGTAGCTCTGGCACAAATTCTCAATATGCTGTCGCACTATGAGTTAACTCAACTTTCAACATCAAACCGCATTCATGTCACTGTTGAAGCTATGCGTCGAGCTTATCGAGACCGTGCTGAATTCTTAGGTGACTCAGATTTTGTTAATGTGCCGATTAAAACATTAACCAGTAAAAAATATGCTATTTCGTTACAACAAAAAATTGATTTTGAAAAAGCAACGCCCAGTAGCAGCTTGAAAGGTGTTGCTGATACCTCTGGCGGTAACCATACAACTCATTTTTCGGTTTTAGATAAAAAAGGCAACCGTGTCTCTGCAACCTTATCAGTTAACTATCCTTTTGGCTCAGGCTTTGTGGCTGAAGGTACGGGCGTGTTACTTAATGACGAAATGGATGACTTCTCTGCTAAGCCGGGTGTACCAAATGTATATGGCTTAGTCGGCGCAGAAGCCAATGCGATTGAACCGGGTAAACGTATGCTATCAAGTATGAGTCCAAGCTTTATTGAAAGTGATGACAAGCTTGCCGTTATAGGTACACCAGGAGGAAGTCGAATAATTACTATGGTGTTACATGGCATCCTTTCCACTATCGAAGGTAAAACTGCTGAGCAAGTAGTCAACCAACCTCGCTATCATCATCAATACTTACCAGATGTTATTCAATATGAGCCTAATACATTTACAGAAAAAACGATCAAAACGCTTGAGCAGTTAGGGCATAAGTTAAAACCATTAGATAACACTTATGGTAATATGCATGTGGTGATCTGGGATAAAAATGAAAATCAAGTGACAGCTGCGAGTGATCAGCGTGGTGAAGGTATGGCAAAAGTAGAATAATTTTTATGTGTTCATTTCTTTGTCGATAATATCGAGAACCTCTTTATGGTAGGGCAAGAGAACTGCAAAAGTATTTTGTGCTTCTTGCATTTTATTATCACGCGCTAGCATTTCAATTTCTTCAGAGAACTCGCCTTGCTGTAAAGCACCAAATTGCCGACTAGATGATTTAACCGAATGCATAACAGCAGCTAATGTTTCAGCATCATTATTTTTTAATGCAGTATCCGCTTTCTCAATATTCTCTGTTAGCGTTATTTTATGCTGTTGTACGACATCAGAAAATTTATCCTTAAACAAAGATTTTAAATTATTAAATATCGTCATATCTAATAGAGTGTTTATTTCAACATTATTAGTTATGTCTTCAGCGTTGTTGCTAACTTTTTCAGTAACTGGAGTGCTTGAGAGTTTATGCGGTAGCCATTTGGCTAACGTTTCTTCTAACTCATTTTGGTTGATCGGCTTAGAAATATAATCATCCATTCCTGCGCCAATACATTTTTCTTTGTCACCTTGCATCGCATTTGCTGTAAAGGCAACGACAGGTGTTGCGGTCATTGAATTTTCACTTTCAATTTCTCTAATGTTTTTAGTGGCCTCAAATCCATCCATTTCCGGCATTTGACAATCCATTAGTATTAAATCGAAATTACTTTTATTAAACATGACTATGGCTTCTAAACCATTCCCTGCCGGTGTAATTCTACACCCATATGATTCTAAAAGTTCAGATGCCACCATAATATTAACTGGGTTGTCTTCTACCACAAGTATGTGCGTATTACTAAAGTGTGGCTTAGCTTTATGGGTAATCGATGATTGATTTATCGTATGTCTTGTCGTGAGCGGAATAGTTAAATGGTTAACCTTAGCACTCCATATGTAAGAGATCATGCTGATTAATTCATTAGGGTATGTGGGTTTTGTAATGTAACCATCGATACCCATTTCTTTGAATTTTTTATCATCATTTTGTCTCTGAGTAGAGGTCACAAAAATAATGATTGTGTTTGATAGCCGTGTATCTTGTGAGATATGTTCAGCGAGTTTTTCGCCATTCATATTAGGCATTTTTATGTCTGTGATAACAGCGTCGAATGGATGTTTATTATCTACTGCCGTATTGAGTAATCCTATTGCTTGTTGACCAGAATCGGCAGTTTCAATATTAATGTTTGTATTACGTACTTGTTCTGTGATAATTTCACGTGAAATAGCGATGTCATCAACTATAAGTACTTTAAGGTCATCAAGTTCTACTTTATCTTCAATGGCAGAGGGCAATATTTTTTCTTCTGTTTTTTGAAGGTCGATAGTGAAGGAAAAATCTGAACCTTGATCAATTTCACTGGTTAATTCAATCTCTCCACCCATTAAAATACAGAGTTGTTGCGATATTGATAAACCTAATCCAGTTCCACCAAATTTTCGTGTAGTAGAACCATCAGCCTGATCAAATTGATTAAAAATAATGTCTTGCTTGTCTTTAGCTATTCCGATTCCGGTATCTTT